>ERZ827450.534-NODE-534-length-51063-cov-9.038582_pt1 | contig 51063 bp, 81 predicted proteins | sample MGYA00519773_ERZ827450 | MGnify/ENA primary metagenome ERZ827450 (study PRJEB31778, sample SAMEA3449306) | human gut metagenome | biome: human gut; feature: human-associated habitat; material: faeces | place: United Kingdom | collected 2010/2012 ...
AACAATATCCAATGATTAAGAAAATTGTTTGCAATGTTTTGGAATATAAAAAACAGAAGACTTATATCATGTTCAATGGTTTTAGCACAGCTGAATATTCCAAAACAAGAATAAACAAAGAGTTGCAATATCTTGGGAAGTCAAATTGCAAATTTATTGAATTATTTGAGGTGCAAAAATGAAAATTAAAGTTGGTCAGATTTACAAACATGCTGATAAGTTTATGAAAGAAAGGAGTGAATGATGTCATATTTAGAAGAACTTCTGCCCGAGTTCAGAAAAGGAGCTAAGATTAGAAAGGAAGATTGGAGTAATGGTTCATATATATATTTAAGAGAGGGAACAATTTACAGTAAAGATAATACACCAGTAGACTATGCAATGGACTCTAGCTGGCTTTCATGTCCTTTTTGGGAATTTTACCAAGAGCCAGAGCCAGATTGGCAATATATCATTGACAACAAGTGCCTTTGCTATTTTTGGGATGATTGCGAGAAATATGCTAAAGAATATGGATTTTTAGGATTTTTAACTTATGTTCAACCCAGTAATAATACTGATAGATTTGAGGATTTAGAAGGAAAAATTTGGAAGTATTGCCGTCCAGTCCACAGAGATGAAGTAACTTTTTATGAGGATAGAAAAGAATGATTGAGAAATGCATATTTGCAATTTTGGCTGCTTTGTACGGACTTGCAATTCATTTCTTAATTGTCAAGATTTTCCCTGCATTTTGGCGGGCTTGCACAGCCTATGTCAAATACATTAGACTTGTTATAAAGATTGATTTTGGCACACTTATGTTTGTTATTTTAACTATCTTAACAAGTTTGGTTGCATACATCATATACATAATCGGAGCTGCATTATGGATGATGAATTCTATTATTTAGCCTTGTCAGTTAAAGACAGAATAATTGAGGAGTGTGTTGCCAAGTATGGCAATCTGAAGCAGGCTTCTTTGGAAATTTTTGGTGGTCAAATCTGTCTGTACAGAGATGATTCATTCCCAAAAATAAATGCTGTTTTGAAAGTTTGCCAAGCTTGTGATGTGTCATTTGATTACATCATAACTGGCAAAAATAAACAGCCATATAAACCTTTGAAAGAAACATACAGCAATCTCATCAAGGAATATTCAGGTGCTGGCTGGCATAAAAATCCAATTGATAGAAGTGCAAATGTTATTTTGCACAAGCTTAAACACAGAAAACAGAAAACATTATCTCTTCAGAATTTCATTAAATTCGTGCAAAGATATAAAAAATTGCCATCTTATCTTATTGAATAAACACATAAAACAAAAAAAGTTTATAAAAATGTAAAATAATTGTTGACTTATTTGTTCAAATAGATTATAATGTAAATATAAGGTTGAGAGGCAACCTGATTTTATGGAAAGGAATAAACAATGATTAAAAAATTCAAAAATATTTTTACAGGCTCAATTTTCACTGCTATTGATGTTGACATTGCTACTGCTAAATATTTTGGCATTTTTGAATTTGCAAATGGTGTTATTCAAAAAGGTCTTGCAAGTCCTGCTGAATTGAATGCTGACAATTATTTTGAAATAAAATAAACAACATTTCAAAGAAAGGAGGCAGCTGTGATGTATTATGTTTATGTCAAAGACAAAGATGGAAATCACATTATATATGGACAGAGTGAAGATATTTTTGAAGCCAATAAAATTCACCAAAAGGCAAAAGAACAGGGATATGAATATGTTGCTATATGGGGTAATCTCATAAATTTCTAGCTCTTTTTGCCATCATATCACAGACAGATTGCTCATGAGTGTATCTGTCTTTTCTTTTGGTGTGAGCTTTTTTGTGGTATATATGGAAATTGTTACCAATCAGCTCTCTGATGTAAAATGCCAGCTTCTTGTATTTGCCAGAAGCCTGTTCTGGATTTTTGATTGCATTTATAGCAACCATAGAATCTGTTATGATATTTATTCTTTTGGGGTGGTATTGGATAGCCTGCTCAGCACCAAATTTAATTGCCAGCAGCTCAGCTTCATTGTTATCAGCAGCATACGCTGGAATTTCAAAATAATTTCTGTTTATGCCTTTGGGGCTGAGCATTCTTATCAGTGTGATTGCCAATCCTGCTTTCTTCGTATTGCTGTCAAAACTAGCATCACACCAAATCTGCATCTCAATCTTTCTCCAATTGAAGCTGTGTTTTACGCAACCGCCCTAACCAATCCCAGAAATTCTCATAGCCTTGGTATGGAATTTTCTGAAGTTCTTTGCCAACTTTCTCGCCAGCAATTGGCCATTCAATTTCAACTTCTTGAATGCAACTAGAATTGGTTGTGGAGCATGAGCTCAATAATGTCATCACGCTTAGGATTAGGCATAGCAATAATTTTGGCTTTCTTTTTGGCATCATATCTGATGACTTCAATTGTTTGAACATCTTTCTTCTTCTCAACTTCTAAAACAATGCTTTTCTTGACTGAAAAATAAAGTGTGGCGAAAAAGCCTACAACCAAAATAATGGCAATCAGTTTACTCCACATTTAATGGTCTCCTACACAGCAAATGGTAAAATAAGCGATAAACCCTTGCCAAAACTCTCTAACTGCTCTGGAGCAAGAAAAATCAGCACAAGGATTAGTCCTATAATAAGCAGCCAAATGGAAAATTTGAGAATAAACTTAACTCTTTCCCATTTTTTGTCACTCATATTTGAGACAACTTTCCAGAAACATTCATGATGTTTTACCATTTGAACACTCCTGTTTCAATTGTTCTTGCAATTCTGCCAGCCCTAGTCGGAAGCTCTCTGCCATATTTGCTGTTTAAGCACTCAGCAGCAGCTTGTTTATAAAATCCTGTTCCCATATAGCTCAGCATCTTTTTGAAGCTCAAAAGCCCTTTTTTGCTGTTGCCAATTCCCATGTTGAATGCCATATCAAGCAAAGCATATTGCCGTTCATCATCTAAATTCTCGTAAAATGGGACTGCTCTTTTTAATTCAGCATCAAAATTCAGGATATCTTTGGTCAATATTGCAAAGGCTTGGGATTTGGTTATGCCTTTTGTCATATAATCTTTGCCAACCAGCCGGAGCTCTTCTTCTGTGAATGGTCTGTCTTCAATATTGCGCCCAATTCCGATGGTGAGCTTATTGGCTGTGCATCTGTACGGCTTGCTCCTGAATCCTTCATGAACTGCCAATCTTTGTTTAATTTCATCCAGACTTAACATATGAAAATTCCCTCATCTTGTTGACAAGGGAATTATAAGCCTTTTTCCACAAAAAGTAAATATTTATTTCTTGTGGGCAGATGCAGCATAGATTTTCATTTTGCCAACTCGCTTGAAATCTGGGTCAGAAACAAATCTGTATCCATCTTTGATATACATTGAATCTGGTTTGTCTTCATCATAAAAATCAGAATACACCATGTTCACAGCTGCATACAAATCCCATTTCTTGTACCTTTTTGTCTCAAGAGGAATGCCAAGCTGTTCGGCAGCTTTGAAAATATCTTCCGGATGCTTCCAATGTGGACCATCTGTTCCGTCAATATTTTCAAGTTCGCTCACAAACTTTTCTGCTTCTTCCTCATCCATAAATGGACAAAGAATATTATGAGCATCCGCCAAATATTTCTTGGCAAGTTCAGGCTCTGTTTTGCTGACATCTTCAACAAAATCATTTGTCAAATCAGCCAACTCTTCCATCTGTTCTTTGCTGGCATGAGCCGCATATTCATCCATCAATTCGCTAAAAGTATGCATGCCAATTCTCCTTAAATTTCATCATCACAGATTTTTGCCAGATAGCTTGCAACAGCAGCATTGATAATCATGCGATTGCAATCGTGCCGGCTTCTTCCAAAAAAGGCTTTTTGACCATACATTTTTGCCATATCAAAGTGGTGCTGGATGCCTTTCTTTTCCTTGAGGGCTTTCACAGCATGCTCCTTCAATTTGTCAAAATACTCTTCAAAGCTCTTGACTTCAGAACTTTTCAAATCACTCATTATTTCCACCATCAGCTTTCTCCTTAACTTTTATCTTAACTTCAGACTTCTCTTCTCTCTTTGGGAAAGGCGTTATTTCTGCCATTGCTGCTGTAGAGCTTTCTGTGGCAAAAAAGTCTTTGGCAAACTCTTGAGCAAAGTTGGACATATCTGTTTTATAGATATGCATATTTCTCAATTGCTGAACACCTACAAGCTGAGGTGCAATTTCAACATTTGAAAAACCAACAAACATGATTTTAAGAGGTTTTTCGATTGTGCCACAGGTTGGTATTAGTATTGCCCCAACCAAAATTATAAATGCCCCATCAGCTATTTTCTCACAGGCAAAGTTGTCAACTTTAATCCGCTCATATGGGAAAGACACTGTGCCATCAGTTGCTGCTTTGTGTAATTGCCAGACCTCTCCGCCAACTCTCACTGTTTGTTTTGGATGCATCATTTCATTTGCCATTGTTTTGTCCTTTCAAAAATAAGAAGAAAAGAGGGAGGAGCCAATCCTCCCTCTGGTTGATTAAGAGCTTGCTGTACCAGTCGTGGATGTCGGCAACATAGCCTTGACATGAGCAATAATGTTAGCAGCAGAAGCATTGATTGCATTCTGGGTGTACAAGTTGCTCTCCAAAGCACTGATTTTGTCTTTGGCATCACAAAGCTGGGTTTCAAGACTTCTTGCATACTGAGCCTGAATCAACTCACGAGTTGCACAAGCTTCTCTTTCAACCAGTCTCTGAGTTGTGCAGCAGCATTCCTGCAGCTGAGTGCCAACACCATTAACAGCAGAGACGATTGCATTCGTATTGCGGCAGGCTTCATTGCCAAGAGAGGCAAATCCCTGCATGTTCGCAATAACATTGCGAGTGCTCTGGTCAAGAGTCTGATAACCAAGGTTACACAGACCAGAAGACAAGTTGGTATTCATGTTGTTAACAGAGTTCTGGATGGCATTGATTCCATCATTAAGAATCTGAGTTGAAAAGCCAGTCGCAGCAGCATCACCAACAGCACCGCGATTCCCCCAGTTTCCGCCCCAAGCATCACCAAACCAAGAACCAAATAATGCACCTGCAAAAGCTCCCATGGTGTCAGCCCCGAAGCTGTTACCATTATTGAAGCCAATGCCAGTGCTTACAGGCAAAATATCTGACATTTTATTTCTCCTTAAAAAGTTAAAACGCTGTAATCATTATTGATTACAGCGTTTATTATAAAGGAAAAATTGTCTTCTTTGCGTACATTATAAGTGCAAAATAAGTATTGTCATTTGCCAGCAATCACAAAAATATAAAGCAGGACAGAAAACAGAACCATGGAGAATAACATATTCATCCCCATGCCAATGATAAGAGCAAGCAAGAAATTTCTGCCGTCTGTGTGTACAATGTTTATGTCTCTGGCATTGGCTGCATTTACGCCGCCAGCACCGGAATTATCTCTTCTGCCATTTCCATTGCCACTTTGGTTATTGCTTTTCGCACTCATTAAAATACTCCCTCAATTTTCTTACAGCTCTCATAAAAATATTTGAAACAGACTTTTCACACTTGCCAACTTCTTGACTGATTCTTGGATTATAGTATTTGTCGGCGATTTTCATTAAGAATATTTCCATTTCTTCTTCAGTCAGCTCATTCTCACAAACTTCTTTCAGCTTACTTTTCCGCATATTCCTGCATTTGGTCTTAACATCTTTGACTGAACCTCTCGGCATAATAACCTCTGCAAAAATTAGCCTTCCGAAATCTTTTTAATCGCAACTGCAATACCATATCCAACAACCGTCATGAATCCAATAATAACTGACTTCACAAAAATCTCTTTGGCAATCTCCCAAGTCCTTTCGCAATTGTCATTACCACTTCTTGCCCAATTAAAAACATCTCTTAATTTATGAAGCCCCTCATCTGTGGCTGGGTCAATATCAGTTATGTTTTTAATTTGCTGGTAAATTTCCTGCTTTGTTTCCTCTCTGGCTTCTTTGACTGTCTGTTTAATTATCAGTTGAATTTCTTTGTTTGTCATCAGCTATCTTTTCTCTATTCAGAATTGTTTTATATATTATAGTTGAAGTGAACGAAAAAAACAACAAAATTTCTACAAATATAAAAAATTGTCGTGCCACGAAGCCCAGAATCTGTCCATCAGTCAGCCCTAAGTCATCAAGCAGCGAGAAGAAAAAAGCCGAGCACCAGTGAATTGCCATGGCAAGAAGAAACATTTTCAAAGTTGAATTTTCTTTATTTGCCAAATGATAAGCAGCAACTGAATAAACTGCTATGATAAATCTGCAATCATTGGCAAACACATACCAAGCCAAATCACCATCCAAAAAATAATGGGTGTATGACAAGGCATAGCAGCCAATGATTGCAATCAAAATCTTCATCACATTAATTCTTTGACGGAGTCGGCTTTTTCGGACTTCTCATAGATGATGTGCCAGAGGGCTTGCATCTTTTTGACGGAGTTGGATTCTTCGGACTTCTTAAAGAATTCTGTGATGTAGGTTTTGAAGCAGCTTTTACCATGGATTTATCTCCTTGAAAATGTTATTATGGAGGGCGACACTGGAATTGAACCAGCCTAAAAGGATTTGCAGTCCTCTACATAACCGCTCTGTCAATCACCCGTCATAATAAATATAATAATAATTTTGTTAAAAGTAAAATGCTTTTAATTGGCTATTTTTGCAATGTAGTATAACCCGCAACCAAAAATAAAGCCAACCACAACTTCACTTATTTTAGTTGGTGCTCTACAGAATTTATGCATCCGGCTAAAAATCCAATTTTCTCTTTCCCAAAGAGTGTGATTAAAAGCATAAACTGGACTTACCAAAGCGCCAATCAAAACAAAAATTGGTGACAAAAAATATAGAACAGCCATCGGACAGGTGTACCTCATTCCCATGTACAGAAAATCATACAAAAATCCATATTTATGTTCATTGGCATTCATTTTGCTGAACCACCAATCTAAGGGCTTGTGGTACCATCGTTCATTATAGCGTTTAATGGTTGTTTCGTCTGGTGTTCCTCTGCCAATATCAAAACAAGCACCATGCCCTCTGCTCCAAAATTGGAATTGCAAATAACAAGTCAGAACCAAAGAGGCAGCTGCACCTTGCCAACTCTTAAAACTGCATAATAGCAAAAACATTGACAGCATCATGGCTATGGTTTGCACACCTCTGTTTTTTAACAGAGGATATTGCTCAAGACAACCGCCGTACCAACGCCGGAGGAATCCCCACCATAAGCCATAAACAATCATGAATAAATATTCCATATTACTTCTCCACAGGATAAGGATAACGAGCTTTGATTTACTCAACCTTAGTTTCGATCTTATCCAACAAAAAGTTGTTGTTAAATCACTTCTTTGGCTTCCGACAGCACGCTATCGGAATTATTTGATTCTTCTCGCACCAATTTATCTTGTTAAGCTCTTCTTCGCTCTTGGCTTCTTCTATTTTGGCTTTTAATGCTGTTGCTTTTTCATGACAAGTATTTGAATGTTGCGCTAATGCAACGACCAAGCCGACCAATTCTTGAGCCGTCAAATCAATAGTGCTATTGTCTTGGCAAGTCCAAGTTATTGTTGCACCTTCCGGTGCAAGAGCCATTGCCTGTGCCGCCATTGATATTCTTTGGCATGAAATTGGGTCGCTGTCAAATATCTTTCCCATATACTCAAATCCGCCTTGTTCTGCAGCGTCACGAGCTTGATTTATTTCTTCACGCTTTTTGGATTTTAATTCGTCAAGTGTTGGTGTGGGTATTGTAACAATTTTATACTGTCCACCGCCTAAGTCTTCAATGGTCGTGCCTTTGTTTTCGCTTACAAATTTGTAGGCTTCGTCATATTGACTTAAATCAAAAATATCATTTATCTGCATTGTTTACGCTCCTTGTCCAATAGCTATCCAACCTATATTCATGTCTTTATCTTGACCATTACAAGCTACAAAAGATGTTGTTGTTTTATTACTAATATCTCTTGTACCTGAGCCTGTAAGCGTAGAACCATCTTGGCATAACCAATTTACAATATATTTTGTATCTTTAAAAGGTTTTATTAAAGTTACAGTTTTCGTGCCATCCGCACTAACAGTAAGACCAATTCCACCTTGTTCAAGCCAACCACTCTTATACTTTCTGTACCAAGAACCATTAGAGTTTACTTTGCTTTCCACAATATAATCAATATTTCTTGATACACTGCTTAAATCTGTGTTAGCCTTGCCACTGAGAGCCGTCATAAACTCTTGAGCTTGTGCAACGCTTGCCTCAACTGCGCTGGTGTAAAGAACAACGTAGGCACGATATACAACGTGGTCTGGTTGAACCTTTGCACCGTTTTTGTAGGTTGATGATGAGCGGGAGGCATCGAATGTTGCATTATAAAACCATACCATATTACCTCCGTCTACAGCATGAACGTTTTTTCCATCCCTTTTAAAAGCTCCAGTTACTTCAGCTGTATTATTATAATTACCAATGGTACCGACTCTGCCTTTTATATTCGGCAAGCTTTCAGCACCAAACATTGACGGAGCTTGTCCGGCTTTCAGGTAAACGTCTTTCAGCATAGGAACTTTGAAACGCTCGTTAGCTGTATCCAAACCAAAGAAACCGCAAGAGCCGTTAGCTGATACTGTGCTGTCAAACTTACTTACAGTCGTGCTTTGCAGCTTCCCGTCAACCAGCATCTGGTAAACATCAGGGAATTGTGCTTTTGTGTATAAAGCACCATCACACCATGCGCCACCATTAGGAACATCTGTCCGAGATGTGTATTTAATGTCGCCGATATTGCCAAATGAACTCTTTACAGTGCTGTCTGCATATTCAAATTGGTTGTTGGAGTTTACCACAAGGAATTTACCAGGTGGAATATTATTGACTGCATCAGCGACAGATTCCAAATATTTTAATTTTTGGAACAATGCGTCTTTTTCGTAATTTATATTTCCACCATCTACAACTTGCGGCACAGCTTCTTGATAACCATTATCAATCTGTGCTTGTGTATATGGTGTTTTAACGCCCCCGAAATTATTCGGCAGGACCACATTCGGTTTAGATGGTTTTTGTGTTGCCATTTTCACTCTCCGTCATTAAATTTCTTATTCCAACACCACTGCCCAAAACAAGCTCAATATCTGATTTTGTGTCTTGGGTAAAAAATAAATTATCACCAACCAATGTCACATCTAATAACATGATGTCAACATTTTTGATTTTAACTTTTTTGGCAAAAGTCATATTCTTGATGATAGCAATATTGTCTTCACGAGTGCATTTGCTGGTATTGGCACCTGCTTTGGCTTTGATTCTCGCTCTGAAATCTCTGTCTTCAAGACTTCCAGATGGTGCCACAAAATCAGTTTCAGGCTCGCTGAACCATATATATTTTTCAGTGTTTACATCTGCTCTGTTATAGCTGAAGTATGCTGAAATGTCAAAATATCTCCTTGATATTCCAACCAGCCAGCCCCAATAGTCAAGAAAAACACCCTCTGCCAAATTGATATCAATTGAATCTAACAGATATTGAGCATTCTTTTGCAAATTGTCTTTCAAGCCAGCATCAGCACCAATTAAAGCCATATATTCAGGATTGTTCCTGAATTGACCAAGGGAATATGCTTGATTCAGAGCAAAATAATCAAGATTCTTCATATACTTGTATCCTTGTGCTATCGAAATTTGGAACTTGGGTCTTTGACAACTGGATTTGGTCAACCCAATCTAAATTATTCTTTGATATTTTAAGCTGAGCTATACCAGCCACACCATCAACTTCATAAATTGATGCAGCAAACATGTTGGCATAAATGATTGAACCCATATCAAATCCATGCTCTGTGATATATGCCATGATGTTGTTTTTAACTTCTGATTGAACAGTTGCCAAAGGAATTCCATTCTTGACTGCGACTTTGACCTGAATATAAATATCTTGCACTTCAGCACGGTCAAATTTGATTGTTTCAGTTTGTCCCTCGCTATCTGTAACTGTAACAGATATTGCTCCTTGAAGTCCGAACATATTACCATCAACAAGATGGTCAAAAATAGTTTGAGCGACTGTTTCATCATCATATGCTGTATTGATAACAATTCTCAGAGAGTGGGCTGGAATTCCATCAACTTCTTCGCCAGTCCTATTATTAAAAATCTGCAAATCTGAATCTGTATTTACAAGCTCCAGCAATGCCTTTTCAAGCCCGTCATCTGTATTGGCTCCAGCTGTAGAAGAATTTAACATCCAGCGTTTTCTGAACTCTTCATCAGTTTCATATTCTTGTCCAATTTGGATTGTATTTCCTTGTTCATAATAAACACCAGTCAAATTTGCCAAAGGAGTGATGACATTTATCATAGCATCAGACGGCAAGTCAATTGCTCCGCTTTCCTCAGCTGTAAAAGAGCCAAAGGCTTTGCCTGTGCTGTCAAAATTGATTGGGTCGTTATTTTTGAACTGGTCTTTTGTGGAAGAATTTTCAATTGTCAATGTGCCAGTTTCGATAACTGTATTTGGTGTTCCTTCGCAAGTCCTTGAAACAACTGTGTATGTTGCTTGCCTTCTTATTAAGCCTATAATTGAATACAACTTGTCTTGCCACTCACCCTCGGCTGTATAAGGATTCATTTGCTTAATCAGGAATGCTATCTGATTTTCGACATCCATCACTGATAATGAAGATGCAGTTGCAACATTGTCAACAACACCCTCTTTTTTGATATTGAAATCATTGCCAAACACCGTGCGAAGCTTATTTGTCCAAAATGCCAAATTCTCATTTAGAGTACTTAAAACAAATCCTTTGCCATTGATTATCATAATCTATACACCTCATCCACTCTAAGCACAGAATTGCCAGCAATCACATTTGCACCAACATGGTATTCATCACCAACTTTATGGAACAAATAGTCTCTGACTTCCTGAACATCCACCACTTCTTTTATAGCCTTTTTAATTTCAGATTTCAATATTTTTGGATATGCTTTGAGACCATTGATATAATCAATGCCAGCACGATAGTCCAAGAACCAGTCACCCTTGAGAATTTTTAAGCCTACAAGAATCTGCTGAGCAACTCTTTCAATGCCATCTGCAAGTTTCAAATCACCATTCTCAAGAACCAAATGTCCATCTTTCAAAGCAATATCTTTCATTCATCTTCCTCTATTTTGGTGGTTGAGTTGGAGTTGGACCACCTGGACCTGGATTGTAATCATGGGTGTGATTTTTAAGGCTTATGCCACCACCAATTACATCTTCCGAAACAGTCACAGTGCCATTCACATTCACATCACCATTTATTGAAGTGCTTGCTGAATTTATTATAATGCTTTTTGCTTTAATAGTAAAGTCTCCTGTTTCATTTACAGATAAAATAAATTGGCTGTTTTTAAGCCCAATAACAATTTCTCCATCTGGAAAAACAAATTTTTCATTGCTTGGCAGAAAACCAAACTGAAAAATGCCATCACTTATAGAGTGGCAGCGTTCGTCACCATTATAATTTTCATTGCCAAAACGGTATTCTTCAATTGACTTATCACAAAATTTAATGACACCTCTGTCGCCTTTTTTGATTTTCAACATGATATAAGCACGGGCTGTTTCCGGATATATGACAGGAACAGTTATAACGCAATCTTCAATTTCATCATTGCGTATTGCCAAAACATTAACTGTGCCATCTTCGTTGACTTGCATAACCTTGGCAGGAAGCTGGCAGTTTATTTCATTTTTAATTTTTTCCGATAGTAAAAGCAAATTTTCTTGAACTGTCATTTCACCCAAACCTCCGTCAAACCAATTGTTCCATAGTTGTTGCCTCTTTTGACGCATTTATAAATTTCTTTTACACCAGACAAAACATCAAATTCACACTTGCAATAATGCCCAACTCTTATGCTTGGCAGAAGCTTGGTTTCAAAATGATATCCAATCTGATTATTATTTTGCTCTGCTTGAGGCTTGGTGGAATTTTCCCCATTGAATAAAAAGCCGTAAATTTTTTGTTTGTTTCCGTTGAATAAATGTAGAACTCCATTGTCAATGATATATTTGCATCCTATTTTTCCGCAAATTTCTCGCAGTATAGTGCGAACTTTGCCACGAGCTACATAGTTATTCATTTCTGGATAATTATCCACTTCGTCACCCATAAAAATGCCCATAGCAGCAGCACAGTCATGAATTATTTGCTGAGATGACACAGTTCCTTGATATGATTTGCTTATAACTGCAGAATCAAACGAGTGCAAACTGTCAATTAAAGTTATTTCTGTGGCAATATCATTTTCACCACCAACTGCATCCTCTTTTTTCAAGAATCCTCTTGACTTATTGTTACCACCAATGGCTTTTTTCTGTGACGAAAAATATGGTGTGCCTCTAAAAATAAGCCCCCAATCATCATTACCCTCAGCACAATACAATTCAAAAGCATTAGCATAGTTTGCAATCTGATTGAATGAATCATTGGTTATATTCCAAAGTGTCAAATTTGCTGTGCTTGGCTCTTTGCCATTCGTCTGCTGTATTTCAAAATCAATATCAATGCCACTTTCTTTATCATCAATCTTGTCTTCATAACGAATTCCATTGGTTGATTGATAAAAATCTGCTATATTTGGAATTGCCAGCTTTGCTTCTCTGTCAAATTGGATATCCAATCGCAGTCTGAAATTCAAGTCTTGAACTTTGGTTTTATTCTCTGGCAGTATTTTCATAATATAAAATATAATCCTTCATCGTCTCAGAGGTTGGCTCACCAGACAAGTTGTCCTTGTGAAGAAAATACAAAGTTGGTATTTTGCGTTTATCTGCCAAAATTACTGCACCAGCAACCAATGCATTGCCAGTATTAACTTCTTCTCCATTGCTGTCGAAAATGCTCATAAAACAGCAATTGCAATATTCATTCCATTTGAATGTTATACGATATGTTTCATCACCAAAATTTGTATATATTGAAATGAATTTGTTATTTGATAAGTCTGGACATTCAATATACATCTTTAAAGTCCCCATCCCATTTTAAATCCAGCGACAATTCCGCCTATCCAACTTTTGCCAATTTCTTTTGTCTCATCAAGAGCTTTCTTATAGCCATTAGACTCTTCTTCCATTGTTTTTGTGCTTTCTGGAATTAACTTATTGGCAACTTTCTTAACAGCTGAAGATGCTATGCTTATATTCAGCGGAACAAGTTGAACTTTGCCAACTGCTATTTTCTTAAATTCAAGAGAATAAGCATAGCCTGCACTTGCACCTCTGGCAGGAGTGAAATTTGTCAAAACAACATTTTCTTTGATATTGTCTCCAAGCACAACATTGACTGCTATTTTTCTTTCTCTCAAATTTAGCAAAATGTCTTCAAATTCATCACCTGAATAATTCCTGCCATCTTGTAAATAGCATTCCAAATTTAGCATATCAGGCAAATTGTGAATGTATTCCTGATATGTCTGTCCACTTTGAACACGGCGGTCAGGCGTTTCTGCTGAATAATTCCTTCTATCAGACAAAGTGGCATCAACTTCAATCACCTCATATCCTTCGGTGTTTTCTCTTGTCTTCTGTCCTGTGAAAAAATCTGACAAAGCACTACCAAAATTCTGAAAAGATTTTATAAACTGCTGAACATTGACACCATTTTCAGATTTTAGGGCTGTTTTTAGCTGTTCCACAGACTGGAATCCCATAGCAATAGCAGTTTGGTTAAGGGCTTGTGGGAATCCTTGTGTCAAGTATCCGAGTGCTGTTTCATTGCTTATTTTTCCTTGAGTCAATAGCTGAGTCAAGGCAATGCCAGAGAATTTATTTGCAATTTCATCTGAATTTTCAACTATCAATTTGGCTGTATTTTTCATAACAGTCGTGACATTGGAAAAACTCAATCCACCAGTTGTAACTCCTGATATGAGTTTATTTGCCAAGCTCGAAATTCCGCCTGCTTTGTCTTCTTTGCTGGCAGTTGAAGTTTCTTGTGGTATCAATATGGCACAATATGGCATTAGCTCATCACTCCTAAGGCTATTTGTTCAGAAAGAGCATCATTTATTTCCTGTGCTGTTATTTTCGGGTCTCTAGCTCCATTGACATTGATATTGACACTTTGGTTAATATTGTTTGCCTGATAAGATTTTGAATTTGCAATTTGCTGGTTAATAGGCATCATATTGCGAACTGGTGGTTCATTCAATGCACCTTGCGAAAATGTACCCTTGAATTGCTTTCGTTCTTCCCACCAACCAGTTTCTCTGCCAACATAGTTCAAAGCTTTATATGTGCCACGCTCAATACTGTCAATTGCTTCAGCATACCAATTCCACTCACCTTTTAACATTTTTATTGTTTGAATTGCTAATTCAATAACAGCAATTATTTTCAAAAATGGAGCTGACATTGCCCAAGCCTGAATGGCGAATGCTTTCATGGCAGGCAAAGAAGCGATGATTGCAAATTTAATTGATGAAAAAATTCCCATGCCAGAAGCCAAATTCAAGAAAAATAAATCAAGCAAAGGTATAGCTTTAACAATTGATGGTATGAATGCTGCAAAAATAATTGTTGCAACTGTGTCAATATTTTTAGCAAGAAACACAATGACTTCTGCCAAAACTTTACTTGCTCCTGTCATTTCATTCAATCTGTTTAAGAATTTTCCAACACTATTGCTGAGTGTGACAAAAGCCTGTCCGATTGTTTTATCCATTTTTTGGAATTCTTGATTAACTTTCGGGGCTTGGTTAAGAATTGCATTTAGCACTTTGTCAGGAGTCAAACCACCCTCTGCAGCCACAGTTCTCAGCTGACCAATCTGAAGTCCCATTCCTTCTGCAATCATTCTTGCAAGTCTTGGTGATTGTTCAAGAATTGAATTGAGCTCTTGTCCTCTAAGCTGACCACTTGCCAAACCTTGTCCAAGCTGAACCAATGCAGCCTGATTGCTGGCAGCTGAACCTCCACCAATGATGATTGCTTTGTTAATGGCTTCTGTTATTTGCAATCGCTTCTGTTCACTCAATCCAAGAGTTTCAGTTGCTGTTGCAATACGACGATACAAATCCACAGTTGCCATCATATTTTGGCGAGTGTCTTGAGATATGTTAAACAGCCTTTCCTGAACACGCAGCCTTTCTTCCTCACCTGCTGTAACAAGAGAAAGAATTGACTTGATATTTGTCCATTCATCAGCATAGCGAGCTATTTCTCTGATTCCAAGATAAGCTCCTATTGTTCTAAATGCTTTGCCAAGTGCAAAACCAGTTGAGGCAACTTCTCTATTGCTGACTGCAACTCTCTTGTTGTTATTGATGATTTTCCTCTGCTGTTGGTCAAGAATTGTGAAGCCTTTGATGGCACCATTATCATTGAACACAGTTTCAATAACAAACTGGTCTATTTTATCAAATGACACCATCCAAACTCTTCCTTTGCTCTTCAATTTGCTGAATGACTATTTCATACATCATCAGCAAATCATCTGTTTCCATATCATATACATCTTTCGGCTTGAAAGACAAATTATTCTGCATAAATAAAACAGAATAAGAAATCATTATTTTCTTGACTTGTCTTTCATTTTCTTCCGAAGTCCTTCGCCAATCATTTCTGTCTGCTGCTCCAGAAGAGCCTTTAAAGACTCTGCTATATTGCCGAGAGACCCGTTCAATTTCTCTTTCAAGCCTTTCCATTCCCCCAAGCTGCTATATGCCATCATCACTGTGATTGTATAAACAGCAAGGAAATTTCCAGCAAAATGCTCACTCAATTCATTTTCATCCACAGGATTGCCATCAATATATAGAACATTTGCTTTGTCATGTAAAAACAAATTGACCATCCAAATCCAGTCATCTTTGTCAAATACATCTTTGACAACTTTGTAAAAGCTATCAAGGTTGTCGCCTTGCTCAAATTTATTAGCAAAGACGACACCTGTAACAGCCCCAAAGCCAAATAATTTTTGAACCATGCGAACTCCGAATGCAGTTAGCTCACCAAAGCTCAAAGCATTGCGGGAATATTTATGGCCATCATATTCAACTTCAATTTGCTTCATTATTTAACCTCTTCACAGTAAATAATCATTTCCCATTGACTACCATCTACAGGCTCTGTATGCGACTGAATATAAGCTGTGGTTGAAGTCTTGGTGACACTAGTATTGTCATCTTTATACTGGAATGTCAACTGAGTCCCATATTTTTCCCAGTTGTCAACTTGTCCTTTGATTGGTGAGAAAACATTCTGTGTGATGCGAAATGTGTCAAATTGGTCGTATCTCTTCAAAGTAACAGCATCACCAACAATGCCCTTAATTTTTTCAATGGCATCATTTTCACGAGAATGTTCGCAGAAAGCATCACCAAAATTTGTTAAGTTGATGCCATTCAAGCTTGCGAATTGGAGTTTTCTATCATATTTCATCCATTTTCTCCTTACATTTCAATTGCTGATTTTTCTGAATCTGACGGATTAACAGTCAAATCAATAATAACCTTTGTGCCAGTCAATGCATCAATATACCACCCCTGAGCGTGATAAACTTGATTTCTGTAATCAGCCGGATAATTTGTTTTGACTTTGGCAATCGGCATGCATTTCAAGTAAAAACCATTAGTGTCTTCACTATCTTGAACAATAAGGTCATTGCTCTGGCAACCAATCAGAACAGATTTCAGATTCTCTTCAAGAATGCTGTTTGAACTCTCTTGATAGCTGAGCTTTTTAGCCAGAAAATCAAGAACCTTAAATTTCAGCAGCAGGTCGATTGTAAATCTGATATAACGGCGTTTTGTGATTTCACCATTGACTTGTTTATTACCATAAAATATTTTCTTGGCATACTGTTCAACACCAACACCACTGATGGCATTAACATATGAATAATAACCAACATTGTTCTTATCAAAGTTGCTCATGGAAGTTGAATCATAATTCTGAGGTGTTACACCAGAAAATTGAGAATACAAATCACCAACACTGCCCAAATACGGATTAGCCATCACACCCAGCAAAGCTCCTTTAAGGCTTTCCGAATCAATGTGTGTGATTAACTTTGTATTTGTATAATTTTTTGCAGCCAAAGTTTCAGCAACATTGCCTGCAGTTCCAGAGGCAACATCTTCATCAGAAGTCTGGGCAATGAATAAACGACCGCTCACCTCTGCTTTTGCAGCAACAGCAACAATATCTGCTTTCAAAGAAGAAGAGATATACAGCTGAGAGAAGTTTGCATTCAAATTCATCAAAGCTGTAAAGGCTGATGCAATATCATCTTCATCAGTTTTTTGGAAAACAACCACTTGATTGATTCTGCTCTGATTCGGCTTTGCATTGTTTTTCTGCATCAGAAGAACTGACAAATCATTATAATATTTAGTGCCAGGCACGAATATTGAATCCAGTTCATCAATGTTAGAAATGACAACAACTTTATTTGCAGGCATATTGTATCCAGAAACAAGGTCTGAAGAGGTAAAATCCCCAACATACCCTGCATTAGACAAATATGCTGAAATGTCGGTCGCTTGTGGCAGCGTAAAGCCAATTTCAACCAATTTATCAATACTTATCATCTTTAATTACCTCTCGCAATATTAACAACAACATCTTTACCAACTTGTTTCTGAATCTGAACTACATCATTGAAGCCAAATGTAACATCAAATTCATATCTGTAAACATAACCGCCTGCTGTCAATTCGGTTAAGTCTCGGAGCTCTGATATATCATTAACTGACATATCATTCGCCAGAAATTCATAAGCAGTATCAAGTGGCTCAAAACTGTTTTTCAATTTTCTGGCATTACTTTCTGCAAAATAATTTTTCTCATCAAGATTGCCATCTTCAGCAACACCATCATTGTAGATGGCAAAAGTAACAACCATATTTTTATACATTGTCACTTCTTGAATATTGCCTGCAAGCTCTCTTTCAGAAGTCCTGCTGTCAGTCTGCTCCGGAACAATAGCTCTAAGCAGACAGAACGGCTTTTTTGGCTCATCTTTGCGTTCATTTGCCCAATAAATTTTGTTTTCAAAATCATCTGGCAGAATTTCTTTGACAAAATCTAGGATTATTTGTTTTCTCATTGATTGTCAACCCTCACCAGATAAGCCTTAAAATGTTCCAGAAATGTCTTTCTGCCATTATGCTCAACATTCCTGATTTCATACAATATATTATCCCTTAAAATTCTCTGACCTTCAACAACTTTTTCACTTGTATACATGTTATATACAGATAAAATTTTGTCACCAGCTTCAGAGGCAGATAAAGAATCACCATATTTATTGTTTGCTTGAATGTTGCATAGAATTTCTTTGATGGGCTTCCAAACAATTGCTTCAGAGCCATTAGGCTTTATTTCAGAAGTCTTTTCAAGAACCTGCACTTTTTCATTTTCTCGAATGCCGAGCAGAACAGAATTAAACATCAGTGCACCTCATAATCAATTGATTTTACAAGCTGTCCTGTGTCAACCAAGGTTATGCCTGTAACATTATTTGATTTTGGGCGAACTGTATCATCCAGAATTCTTTCTTTGATTCGCTCTTTCTGGTAACCACCTATGTCAGTCAAAACACCATTGGCATTTTTGTTTTCATTAAAGGCAATTGCAACAATTGAGCTCAGCTCCCTTTTATATTTGGTGACAAATTTGAAAATTCTCAGCCACATTCTTGGTGGCAATTTAGATGTGCCAAATTCCTGATAACTTCCAACTTCTGCAGTTGTAACATTGCTATCTGGATATCTTTTATTGTCTTTGCTATGGATGCCAGTTGTAACAGAACGTCTTTGCAATTGCTTTAACATTCCATTAAAACGATTGCAATGACTTTTGTTTAAATCTGCTGCATTTCTTATTAGCAATATCCAACCTCCACACCAAATTCAAAATAAGGATATAACAAATTGTATGTGTTATCAGATTTGAACTGATTATCTTTATTGCCATCTCCAAATTCAACTGCTGTATCTTGAACTCTCATGGATTTTACACCAGAAATATCAGAGCCGAATGCAGAATTGAACCTGTAAATTGCCAAGGCTTCTTCACAGCACGCTTCAAGTAGAACATTATCATCTGTTTGCTGGCAATAAATAATCCTTGGAAATTTCAGTTTCTGTTCCTCATCAACTTTTTCACCAGCAAATTGCATTCTATCGATGCTTCTTGTAGCTGACACAAGCAATTTAGCCTTATCTTCAGCAGAAATTGCATCCCAGCCAGAATTGAAGAAAGCAGCAAAATACTCATCAGCTTCTTCAGCTGTCGCATAAACAGGATATTCTTTTCCATTTATGTTGATGGATTTTGCCATGTGCTTTCCTATTCTACATCATCACCATTGGCATTTTCTTCAGCTTCTTCGGCTTTTTCAGCCAGCTTTTCAATCTGCTCAATCATTTCTGATTTGTTTCCTGATAAAACAACACCAAACTCGGATTCAGCAAAAGCAGCCAACTCAACTTTGGTCATCTCCTGAAGAGTTTTCTTTCCTTCACCAGAATTTGAGCCAGAAGAAATTTCCTCAACATACTTGTGAGCAATCATCTCTTCGGCAATTTCTTTGTGCTTAACTTTTTCAATGCCAAATTCTTCATCCTTGCGGAATTCAACTTTGTCAAAATCAATACACCAAGCAAAATCTTTTAACGCCTTAAACATCATCACACCTTTCTTAAAATAAAGGGGCTCAGGCATCTCCAAAGCCCCTTTTTTCATTCATCAATTAAGCAACTGCTTTGTGGCGAGCATTGCCAAGGATAACCACAGCACCAACAGTTGCAGAAATTGCAGAATCTTTCGCAATTTTCACTTTAATAAACTGTTTGTGGCCACGATATCCAACCTTACTAACCGCACCAGCAGCAGCCATACTTTCCGGAGCATTGATTAAATCACTTTCTGCAACTGCAGTAAAACTACCATCAGAAGTATCACATTCAGAAATGGAAATTTTTCCTGCACCAGAAGTGAAAGCAGACATCTGTGCAATAACAGTCACAGATTCAAAACCTGCAGTATCAATCGCTGCAGATTCAGATGAATCATCAGTTAAAGCAGCAGAATTAACTGCATTAACAACTTTGATATTGTTCACCAAATCATATGCACTCATTTATGCCTCCTTATGCTTTAATTTTCAGCAACTTGATAGCTTCTGCCATCGTTACCTGACCAGTGTTCCAACGGTGCCATGTCATTTCGATAATGGCTTTTTTCTTGGAGGTGTATTCATCACGAATCATGCCCATCTGAGTAGAATCAAGAATGGTATAACCAGCAAACAAATCACCAAACATAACCGGCGTTGCGTTAACAGCTACATCCGGCATATCATCAAAAATGACATATTTGTAGTCACCGATAACAGCAGGCATATTTTCACCACCCATTCTCCACAAATACTGACCATTCTGGTCTTTGGCAGTGCGGAGAGCATACAGTGTACGGCGATTGAAGCCATAAACCGGATTTTTGTAACCAGATTTCAATTCAGCAGGCAAAGCCAAAACATCATCGAATACCAGTTTGCCAGAGGTTGAGCCTTCAATTCTTTCAATAGCAGAATTCATCAGAATTCCTTCCGGCTGTTTGTGTCCAGAGCCTTTTAAGAATGCTCTGCCCTCACCAATGGCAAAAGCAGTAGCAACATCAGCAGCAAATTCAGATTCAACATTGTAGTTACTGAACTGCAGCAAGTCAAGGGTGACAGGCAAAGTCACAGTCTGACGATAAGCCGTCAAGGTCTCGGAATCGAACTTGTCTTCGCTCTCCGGAGATTCCTCAGTTTCACCAACATATTTGGCAACTGGAATATCAGTGCGAACAGGGATGGTCAAATCCTTTTTAGAGGTGCTGCGAACTCTTGCAAATGAGCGAATCGGCGAAGCATCATGCAACTGGCGCAGAATATCAGAAGCGAATTCCGGATGAACCAGATAACCGCCCTGAACATCAGTGTCTGTGCGCATCGTTTTGCTGCCCTCACCACGCAGGAAATATTCTTTGAAGGCAATATGCTCTTCAGAATTCTTCCAAGCATCAGAAGCACCAGCCGGAGCTGCCGCATGCAAAGCAATTTCTTTTTCCAATTCTTTGATGCGTTCAGAATTGTCACCAGATGCTTTCGCCAATTTTTCAATTTCTTCCTGCTTAGCAGCAATTTCACGCTGTGCATTTTCCAGTTCAGCCTGCTTTTTAACCAATTCCTGATTTTTCTTTTCAGAAGCATCAAGAGCAGACTGCAGTTTGTTAATTTTTTCCTGGTCAGCTGACTTTTTCTCAACTTCATTGCGAAGTTCTTTCACAGCCGACATAACATCATCAATTTCAGCCATTTTAGACTTTCTCCTTAATTTCAGTTAACATTGTAATGATTTTTGAATAATCCTCCCGACTATCCTGCTTTTTGCCAACTTCCCGATGGCTGAACAGCTCTTTCATCTTGCTGATGAAATGCTTGCTTTTGTTTGATGACAAAAATTCACCAAGATATCTTTCAGCATCTCTTTCTGTTTTAATCTCATCAATTGATTTAACAGAATCAACAGTTGCCAAAGGATTCATCGGAAATGTCACCAAACTAACTTCCCACAGCGTCAGCTCCTTCAAATAAGTAACACCATTGACAATTTCGTATTCATCAACAGAATAGCCAATTGACATAGACTTAATTGAACCTGTCTTCAACTGCGGATAAACTCTTCCGGATACAAATGTATCACTCTTTGGCATCTTGCCTTCAAGATAAAGCCCTTTTGAGTCTTCATGTATTTCTGCAAAAACGCCTATCGGCTCACTTCTGTCATGTTGCCAGAGAAGAACTGGAGCTTGTTTCATCAGAGTCTGCTTAAAAGCTCCCTGAACAACTACATCTCCCCCTCTGTCAACATTTCCAAAGGTTGAGCCATAGCCTTTGAAATAATAGAAATCATCATCTTCAGAGACTTCTTTGACTTCAAAAGACACTTCAAGACGCTTAACTTTCATTTCAGCATCTTTTTTCAAGAATTTTTTGTTTTCAAATGTGTTCATCAACACCTCGCATTATATTTGCCTATATTATACACCAAAAATCAAAAAAGTAAAGCATTTTGTTTTATTTATTATACCTTACAGCACAATAACAATTCACCACATTACCTGCAGTTGCTCCCATGCTTGTATCACCTGGATATTTGAGATATTCCCCACCAACATAGAACAATTCGCTTGGTGCAACCTTTTGACCATGGGCTGCAGCATGGGCTGGTCTTGTTGTAGGCAATAAAGCAGACAACCATTCTTTTTCATAGCCAATTGGAGCATCAGTCATATAAGAAGAAACAGCCAGACTTGCATCTTGCTCAACTGTCTGAACAAGAAAACTATTCTTGTTATTGGTCAAACAATCCGCCTCAATATTTTTAACAGTCTCTGCTACATATTGAGTTTCAGTCATGGCAATGGTTGTGGCTCTTGATTCAATCTTTCTGCCAAATATCTCCAAAGCCAAAGCAGCAACTGCATCATTGCTTATGGGCATAGATTCCTGCTGCATATACAATTCAGCCTTGCTTATGCTATCTGCCATTTGCTCTGTGCTTGTATCAATTATTTGACGGCTTGATGCTGATGCTCTCTGCTCCCTCATAATTTGCAAAGCCAGAATAAATAATGCCATCTTGTCTCTGCTCATTGGCATATCAAGCTCTTCAGATGCCACTCCAATAAACTCATCTTGGACATTTTTATAATGCCTTGCCAAAAGCCTTTGCCATTTTTCTACATAGGCATTGAAATCCAAATAAACGCCCTTTTCAGCATACAATTTTTCAAAATCCCGAGCCATCTGTCTCAACAGTCTTTCTGCTTTTTTCCGGATTTTGCTGTCTAATTGTATCTTGGCATTCAGCTGTCTTGCTTGGTCTTTGTCCATAATTCATTCGCCTCATTATCAGTGCAGCCGAGTTTCTTCATTCTCAGCACGAAATTGTTTCTCTTTGTAGTCTCTGTGTCATACTCTGCAGCATCAACTGGTGCCATGCTTGTGGGCTTATAAATCACATCTCCACCACTCAAAGAATCATAGCCAAGCTCTGTGCGAATTTCATTATCAGTCAAAACACCAATCTCACTCAAATTCTTTGCCCATTCAGAGGTGCGTTGCTGCAAGGCAGGAATGTCATTGGTTGAATAGCTTATGCTGAAATTGCTCTCAAGCATGCCACGGCGTTTGAACAATTCCTCAAATTTACCAAAAATATCACCAACCAGAGGCAGCACAGCATCATCATACAAACTGACTTTGGCAACTGAATAATTGTTGTATGTTTGTGAGTCTGTTTTATACAATGGCTGAGGAATATTGAACTTGCTGTAAATAATGTCTTCAGCATCTGTCTTGAGCTCAAGAATCTGCATGTCTTTGTTTGTGGCATTGATAGGCTTGAAATCTATGTTATCAGCATGGGCTGCAATATACTTGCCAGCATTGCTATTGCCAGAGAAATAAGTTGACACCTGCTGGCGAAATTCCTCAATTGCCTTTCTGTCACTTGTTGCTAACTTAAAAATACCAGACAATGTTACACCATTCTTCAGCAGAGAAGCATTATGTATAGACGAACCATTAGCAATTTCAATTTCTTTCAAAATGCTATTCATCAGAGGCAAAGCAAAAATTTCATCACCAGAATTTCGACAATAGCCTTTAAGGTGAATCAGCTCTCTGTAGTCTGTATTTGTGAATGACTTGGTCTTGCTATTGAATGAATAAATGCCATTGAACACTCTCATTCTGTTGGATGCAGATATTTGATAAACAGGCTGTGAATTGGCATCTATGCCATTGACAATAACATAGCTTGACTTAATTGGATACAACTCCAAAATCTCACGATTGACATTGCCTGTGGCAATTAAGAACAGATTGCCTGTCACCAGCTTGTTCAAAGCACATTCAAAAATAAACTCACGCCAGCTTTGGTTCCTGTTCGGCTTGGCAAGCAGCACATTCAAATTGTGCTTTTCTTTCAACTCCCAATCCTCATCAAAAATGCAAGGCTTAATACTCTTGATGTGATTGCAAATTGTGTCAACAGCATCTGACAAGGCAGCGGTTGTTTCATACAAATTGTATGCCATACTCATTGAAGCATATTCCATGCCATTCTGATGTAGATAATCCCAAAATGAACTCAAACATGGATTGCAAGCAGAAGAAGCATTAGAACAGCCACTTTTTTCTGCTTTTTTATCAAACATTTTCTTAAAAAATTTCATCCAAATTTTCTCCATTCATCAGCAGAAATAAATCTGTTCATCAGCTATTTTACTGCCAAACCACAAAAAAGTAAAGCCCCAAACCATGGCATCAATTCTATTTGGCGACCAACCGCTTTCTGGCGTCCATGTCACCATTTCATCTTCCAAAGCAGCAAGCACACCAACATGGTGAATCAATCCCTGCTCATACAGAGCAACAATTGGGTCAGCACGCAAAGCCTTGCCACGAGTTGCCCGAACTTGCTTGAATGGCACGCCCTTGTCAACTGAACGAATTGTATTCTCAACCATCTCTCCACCAAAGTTCACTTCACCAACAATACAATCTGCTTCCCATCTTTCATAGAGAGCAATTGCCTTTTTCGCCCACTCATTCGGCTTCATTTTGCCAGTAGCATCCTCAAGCACCCAACCGTGACCAGAATAATCCTGCCCAACCACGATTATGCCTGTGTCATCAGAACTTGCATTACTTGTTCCGGCTGGGTCAATTGCCACTACAAGCTTTTTGAACTCTGGCAAATCTGCTTTGCTCATCCGCGTAGCATCCAACAGTTCAGTTTTCCACAAAGCCTTTTCATCATCATCTGTCCAATCACCATCTTTGAATCTCTTCCGGCTTTTGGCAGACATACTATCAAGAACAGCCAGATAAGACTTGGCAATATTTTGCTTGTTGTCATCAGGATTCATTCTCAACCAGACATAATCAGCTGCATCCGGCAGAGGCTGTTTGTCAATAGGGTTTTTGCCCAAAACAAATACAATGTATGTCCAGTGGCGTTTGCTTGGGGGGTTGCAGTCAAAATACATCTTCAGTGACAGCTCTTCTTCCTCACCATTATTGTTCGTGAACATCACTTTCTGTGCCAAACGGCTCTTGACCATCTCAACCGAATCCCAGCCAATCTCGCTCACTTCATTGATATATATGGTGCAATATTCATTACCAAGAATCTTCTCAAGCCGTTCACCATTGTCAAGCCCAGCCAGCCAAATTTCAGAACCATTGGTGAACTTGATGAACCAATCTGACTTGTTCTCAACATAATCCTTATCTTTGACCAAATTCGGAAAGCATATTTTAAGCACTTTCTGCAGCGTGTCATAATATATTGACTGCTTAACATGGTTGAATCTCTTTCTGGCAATAAGATGACGGCTGTTTGGTGCTTTTAATGCCCGCACAATGATATCACGCACATTGATAAATGTTTTGCCAGAGCGTGAACCACCAGAAAGCAAGATAAATGTGGCTGGACTTGCATGCAGCCTTGTTGCTTCCTTCTGTTTTTCTGTTTTAATAAAGCCCTTTGCCATCACCCAACCAGCCCCAAACCAAATTTCATTTGTTAAAACAGCATCTCACAGCAAAAACTTGCCATTGCAACCCACCAAAATTTCATCATCTCAGACAGCATCTCACAATCCTTCATCATCTTTATCAATAACAACAAGAGCAACTCCTCCTTTGACTTCACCAGACAAATTTGTGTCTGTTTTGTTTTTCCACTTATCAGATTTGCGATTGTTCAGCCAATATTTGATTGCATTGATGTTTGGTTCATGGTAACGGCTTATTGTCTCAATGCCCATGCCTGGCACTGCCACCTCTTCTGTGTACTCAAAGCCTGTGGCAATCTTATGTAAAGCATCCACAACAAGCATATCGGCTTTTTCGCCACCATCCTTGGCTGCTTCAGCAAAATCCGGATAATCTACCATCCATTGCAAGAATACCTCCTCAGGCACATTAAAAACACCGCTAGCGATGTCCTTAAATTCCATGCCTAGCATAACTGCCTGCTTCACCAGTGCTTTGTACTCTGCTCTATATTTATATGCACCTGACTTCTGCTGGCTGCTCTCACCTGGTGCTATCTTTAAGACCATGAAAATTCTCCACAAATTGTTTGTTAAAATTATAGTTAATTCTGTGGGAAAAGTAAAGCCCAAATATTTTAGGCAGAGAATTTTGTGTGAAGTGTGCCGAGCACATTTTATAAGCATGCGAAAGATGAGTTTGCAGTTGCTTGCTTTTAGCGAAAAATTTTAATCATTTTCGCTAATTCCCTCGGACTTATGCGAAATTTAGCTTTACAGCCCTAAAATTACAAAATTACATACATTATTTTGTCACTACATTTTTTCTCTAAGGTTTTTTAAACTCCGAGTAGAAATAGGAAAATATACATTAAGCAACTGTACTCATTAATAATTCTTAACAACAAAAAATAAAGCTAAAACAAGCACTTAACTGTATCTCATTGAACAGATACGGTTGCTTACTCGGACTTTGAAAATGTCCGAGTGAAAACCACAATTCGACCACATTTTTCTTCAGTTATTTCAATGACTTAGCTCTACTCGGACTTTTTTCAAGTCCGAGTGAAGTCCGAGTAGAATTTTTTAATATAGTTATTTCAATCACATAAACAACTATCTTAAATCGCGCCTTTAAGAAAAAATCGGATTTTTCACATATTTTACAGCTCACAAAAATAATAATCATTATCGTTTTTCACTCGGACCAGCCCCATTTCTACTCGGACTCCGAGTAAAACTCCGAGTGAGACATTTTTACACCTTAACATATTGTTTTATAACAACTTTCTGGCATCCAGCCCACTTTTTCCCGCTCGGACTGCTTTTCAACTCCGAGTGGGATTTTTAGCCGAAAATTTTTATTTTTTCGCTAAAATTGGCATCAGAAACTTTTTGTTTACTTTTGGCAAAGCTCCTTATAAAATATTTGCATAACAAATTGTTTTAACACATAAATTCAAAAAAGTTTAGATTTTTGTAAAATAATTGTTGACTTTATTTTCAAAATAAGATAGAATGTATATATAAGGTTGATAAACTTATTTATGTAAAGGAATGAACAATGACAAAATTTTATGCAATAATCAAAGAAAAGAATGAAAACTGCAGCAACTTTCGTTTTTTCAGCTCTGATTCATATTCAAGCAAAAAAGATTTTATCTCTGATTTGAGAGCCAATGGCTATGTTGTTAAAAACAATAGAGCCTATACACAAGAAGAATATGATGCAATGTAGGGAGAGAAAAGATGAACAATGCAACTTTAATTCTCCAAGCTAAGGCAGCCAACAATATTCCTTTTGATGAAGAACTTCACACCTTTGCTGAGTGGAAGCGTTTGGGCTTTTCTGTGAAGAAAGGCGAAAAAGCAAGATGCAAAATTGCCATTTGGAACAAATCCGTTAAGAGCAAGAAAGATGATGAGGAATCCTTGCAAGAGGATGACAGCTATTTCTACACCAAAGTTGCATCATTTTTCACTCGCAATCAAGTACAACCAAAAGATGTAAAGGAATAAACAATGTTTACAATCAAATCTCTAAAATTGAAAGTCATAGGCTTTTGGGACCAGTGCTTTTTCTGTCAAAACAGCAAATATTCTGGTTTAATATGCTTGGATGAATCTGGCAATGAAAAGCTGTATTCATATTTTGAATTGAGACAGATGATGAAAAAGGCAGGTGTATAATGTTGTTATAGCAGATTCACAAAAGAGCCAATATGATAGAATCTGTGATGAGGCAATCAAGGATTATACTGAATTGCTAGCTGATTTCTGAAAATGCCAAAATTCTTGCTGAAAGAAATCCAGAGCTTGGCAGTTGGCTGCTTTGTAATTGGGGCGGTGAGTTGTCTGGCCATATTTAAGGAGTAAACAATGCCAAAATTAACAAAACAAGACATTCAAGACATAGCCAATGGCTATACTGTCAAATATGTATCAAATTCATTCACCAAAGATGAACTGATAATTGAGTTGGCAAAACTTTGCCTGCAAGCAATTGACGAAAAGGAAGAAATTTTGTCACAGCCCGTTGAACTTGATGAGGAGGAATAGACCATGGTTGATAAAATTGAACAAAACATTCGTGAAATTGCCAGTAGATACAAGTGGACAATCAATGAAAAGAATCTGCCGAAGATTGCCAATGCAAAACGCCGTTTCTTTGGCGAAGAGGATTGGAGCAAATGTCCTTGCTATCCGCCGGAAGATAACACTCATGGCTGTGGCTCAGCCGCATGTTGTCAGGAAATAACAAAGAATGGCATATGCCACTGCAATCTGTTCATGAAAGATGGAGAAAAGTGATGTTTTTCAAAATTTATTTTAGCCGAAAGAAGTTTGAGAGAGATGCTGCAGCTTTGGTACAAAAACAGAATGGCTGGTCAGCAGGAGCTTGCTGTAGTGCAAGAATTCTTTCTGCTTTACCTGATGAGCAATATATAAGCCCTATGGAAGCAAAGAAACAAATTTGGCAAGTTAACAGCGATTTTGCTATAAACAATATTTGTGGAGTTTTGACTGATTTGAAAACTGCTCGTGAAGAGCTGCTTGGGCTTGACACATGGGATAAATACAAGCAGCTGCGTATTGATAGCAAGTTGAAAACAGTGAAAGACTTCTTGGAGCAATTGGTTTGGAAGTCCGTAAAAAGAAAGGAAGATAAATGAGCAAAGTATTGAATGCTGTGGCAGAGAAAAATATCATGGTTAGCATAGCAAACATCTATAACCATGTTGAGGAAATCAAGAAAGAGCTTGGTGAATTATATGAAGAAGCTGGAAATATTTGCAATTTGGTTAAGTGCTCTGATGAAATAAATTTGCCACAAAATGAAGAAGTCCTTTGGGACATCAAATATGTAAAAGATGGTGAAACAATTGAACTGGTTGACACTTTTGATACAAAGGAAGCCTGCCAATGTGAACTGGTATATTACAGAAGCAAGCCTGGAATTGGTGTTAGATATTTCATGGAGAGAAGACAATGAGAGAGTTGCTGTTTCGTGCTTATATCACCCGCACAATTTATGTGGAAGAAGATGGATATACAGACACAGAAAAGGAAGTCAAATTCCATATTGATGGTGTGGCATAAGCTGGGATGATTTTTGCCACGAACTTCGTTTGCAAGGATTTCTTGATGATGAAATTGAAAAGGCTTTTGGTGCATGTGATGACCATTGGGATGAGTGGGCATGGTTCGTGCCTGATGCAATTCAACCCACACCGAAAAATTGGAAACAAATAATTCTGTTACAGAACGCCGTTATTTCGGATTCAATTCTGATACAGGAATGCATATGAGTTTAAGCTGGGAAAATAAGCCTAAGGAAAGGAATGACGAAAATGAATAATATTGTGCTTGATGTATATGGATGCAGATGCTTGGCAAAGGTTTTTTACCACAGAAATGGCGAGTTCAAACTGCAGTTGCCAAGAGAAAAATTGCAGCAACTTTGTGCTGAACAAAGCAAGCGAATTGAAGTCTATTTTTATTTTAACATGAAATGGTCTGAGATGATTCTGGCTCACCTTGTCGCAGAGCTGAGGATGATAGGCTTTTCAACAGTTAAACTTGTCTGTCCATATTTGCCATTCGGGCGTGCGGATAAGCCAGAAAAAGAAGATGGTTGCCGAAGAGCAATTATCGCAACATTCTTCAAAATGCTGAAAAAGATTGGCATCAATGAGATTGTCACATACGATTTTCATCTTGGCAATCAAGGTGGTTCAATTGAGGGAATTCTCTTCAAAAATATTAGCTTTTCAGAAGCATTCCAAGATGAAATTGCAGCCATAAGCCGTCAGCATAACAAGGACAAATTTCTTGTTTTTGCACCAGACTCAGGTGCAGCTGATAGGGCTTGGCAAACTTATAATTTGCTGTCAGCTTATTTGCCGAGAAATCCGTTGTTTTGCAAGCATTTGGTATTTACTAAAAGAAGAATGCAAGGCAATCTTCAGCTGTACGGGCTTAATGAATATGCCAGCAATCCATCTTATCAGAACAGAATTTGCATCATTGTAGACGACATGATTGATTCTGGCAAGACGATGATGGCTGCTATTGAAAAGGTGCGGGAATTTAAGCCGAAGAAAATCTGTGTTTTGGTGACACATCTGCTGAATGATGAATTCAAAGCACCAGCTGATGTAGAATTTATGTGGAAATTCGGTGGAGCTGAATATGGCGAATAAGTTGATGGCACCACACATGTCGTTGCATTGCAATTTATGTGGAAAAGATGTTTTCAAAAACGAAGATGATTATTTTATGTTAAAAGACGAAATTTGGGACGAAGTCTGTGATAATGATTATGTCAGCAAAACAGAAATCCTCTGTAAAGATTGCACAGAATATTGGCTTGGAAGAAAGTTGACACCAGAAGATTATTTAGATGCACCAGTTAATAGCTTTTTGAGGCACAAAGATGGAAGTGTTGGATTCGATAAAAAAAAATAAAGACATCATCAAGCTCAGCAAAATTTTTAAGCCATTAATTAACAAATGGATTCATAAATACGACTGGAGCAGAGTTGACAGAGAAGATTTGAAGCAGGAAGCGATGTTTGCTGTGATGAGTGCTGTCAGATATTATGATGTCACAAAGAGTTCAAGCTTTGGTGTTTATTTGGAATATTGGTTGCATTATCATCTGGGGCAGTATGTACTGAGAAATGTTAATCTTGTGAGACCTTGTACCAATTATCTTGTTTTTGAGAGTGCAGAATTATCTGAGGTGACAAAGAAAGCAATTGATGATTATCACAACTTCAGTTATATTGATATTGATAATCCAGATTGCCAATATCAGCTTCCGGAAAATCTCCAAGACTTTGACAGAGCCATTTGTGGGAAGCAGCTTAAAAAGCTGGCACAGAAAGAGTTGCCAGAAAGGACTTATGACATATTGTACGGAAGATGTGATGATAAGTCATTGAGCCAGCTTGGCAAAAAGTATTCTTTGAGCAAGGAGAGAATCAGACAAATAGAATTGCTTGCAATTCAGAAATTGAGAAAAAAGTTAGGAATTAGCGAAAATGAAACAGGAAAACATATTTAAAATTTGGAAAAATGGCTTTGATTTTGGCAAGTTTAAGGCTATGGCTGAACGGCATAAAAAGCTGTTTAAAGGAGCCAACATAGAAAATCAGCTTCTGAAATTCACAGAGGAAATGGATGAGCATTTGGCATCTCCATTAGATGAATATGAAATGGCTGATTGCTACATTGCTGCAGCAGGCATATACAATTTCAATCCGTATGCTGCTGTGATGATTCTGAATTATTTGAGCAGTTATGGTGGGGCTTTACCGCATGAGATAGAAAAGGCAGCTTCAGAAAAGATGTACAAAAATGAGACAGAAAGAGTATGGACAGTGGTGAATGGTGTAATTAGACATGTCAAATTGCCAGTGTATGCTGATGAACTGGGATTCATAGATTTGCCAGATGGCAAGTACATTGCCAAAAAATATCCATGTTATGGTGAGCCAGCTGAAGAGGTGGTTGGAGTTTTTGGTAAATATTTGACAAGCCATTATGAGTGTGTTTTGAGAAAGGCTTGAGATGGAAAAATTCCCAACATTCCGTGGACCATTCAAAGATGGTGAAATGATAAGAGCCAGCATAATTGGAAGAGTATACAAAATGACACCAAGACAGTGGGCTGCATATTTGATGTGTTTTCGTAAAGGTGGAATAATGAGTGGTGCTACTCTTAATAACATCAGCAAACAAGACCTTGAAAATCACCAGTTCATTTTTCCGTTAAGCCGTAAAGAAATATTGGCTCAGCCGTTTATGTTTCCACAAGAATATTTGGAATTTGTTCAGCAGAGACCATTGACATTCAAATTCTATTTAATTTCAGATATGGGATTTGCAAGAAATTTCTTGCTGCATGCTGAAAAGGAAAGCAAATTCAATATCAGATGGAAAAAGAAGCTCGCCAAAAATGCTAAAAAGGCTGCAAAAGTAAGAAGAGAAAAAGAAAAAATTCGTGCAAAAAACAGAAAGAAAAGAGAAAAAATATGGGCTAAGATATTGAAAGAACGAGAAAAACAAAAAAAGTTTACATTTTTGTAAAATAATTGTTGACTTTTTGTTTAGAACATAGTATAAAGACAATGTAAGAGAAAATTAACTTATTTTATGGAAAGGAATTAACATTATGAAGAAAATTTTGTTTATGCTGGCTATGATTGCAATTTTGGTTTGTGGCTGCTCTGATGATGAGGCAATGAGAAAGTGTCAAGAAACACATTCTTATGAAACATGCCATCACACCCTCTATCGCTAGGGGGTGGCACATGAAATATATCATATTTGATAATTTTTTTCCTGTAATTTTCCCTGATGTAATTGAGCACAGAGCGGTTGCTGAGGGAATAAACAAAACACCAACATCAGCAGGATTTATTGAGCATGGAAGATGCACAGGGTTTGCAGACAGTCTTGGATTAGGCGTTGGCAAAAAAGATGCTGTTCATATTAAAATGATGCTTAGATTCATTGCTGATAGACAGTTCAATCCTGTGGAGGGAACAAAATGACTGATAGTTTTATTGATGAAAAGAATGACGGGGCTTGCTTGCCTTGCGAAAAGCAAAAAAGAAGCCTGCTGAATGTTCTTTCTGGTATTGATGAATTCAAACCTATTTTGGCAAAATTCTTTGATGAATTTGAAAGAGCAAAAGAGAATTTTGTTTCTGGTGAAGACAAAGCAGTCATTTATGACAAGTATGATGACAGATATCACACTGTCAATGTTCCTCTCTCTGAGAGAGAGCAGATAGCTCGTGAAGACCTGTGTCGTGATGACAAAGGCTGGTTTGCTGAAATTATCACAGATTCAGGACTGACAGAGCAACTGGTTGAATTCTTCCGGAATTTAGCCAAAGAAAAATTTATGTAAGATGTTTACTTTTGGCAGATAAACAGTTATAATTTAAGCAACTGATAAAATATGGAAAGGAATGAACAATGTTTAATAAAATTTTATCAAAAGCAGTAAGCAAAGACAATATGCACCCAGCCATTTGCAATGTTTACTATGACAAAGATGCTAGCAAATACATTGCAACTAATGGTCGTATTATGTTAATCGAAAACACCTCCGACACATACGACCAAGACAAATTTTTGAGTCCACTCACAGGTTTAGGGGTTGAGTGCTCTTGCACCTTTCCTGACTGGAGCGTGGTTGTGCCAGAAGACGGTGATTCAATAAATGAGCGCAAATTTTTAATTTATACGCGCACTGAAAAATCAAAACAACAAGCAAATAAAATCGTGCAAATTGGAGAATTGCATGTAAATTATGATTTACTGAAAATAGTTTTGGATTTCATTGGCTCTGATTTCATTTTAACAAATAAAGACCCTAGAAAGCCGTTAAAATTTAGGTCACTAGACGGATTGAGAATTGCACTTTTGATGCCGATATATTCGCTTGATCTTGAAAAATTTGTAAAGAATCAAGAACTGCTTGATGCCTGTCAACCATGTGCAAAACAAGCAAAGGTCAAGTATGTTTACATAGCATACGATGAGTCTGGAGCTGTCCGTGGCATTTTCAGCAAAATAACAGATGCAAGAAAAGAAGCAACCGGAAAAGTCCAAGAATACCCAATTTTATAACATATGCTATGAAAAAGGAATGAACAATGAAGAATTTTTACAATCTTGGTTCTTGTTTTGATTGCTGGAGAAAGTGATGAAAGAAAAGGAATTCTGGGAAAAATTCAGACCAATGTTTCAACTGCATACAAAATATTACGAGCGTGTTGAGAACAGGGTCAACCAAGGGACACCAGATGTATTCTGTCTTGGCAAGAATGGTGAGGCAATTTGGGTTGAGCTGAAATCAGTCAAGAGTATATATGAAAAGCCGGTATTTCAGCCACAGCAGCCAATCTGGCATAAAAAGTACACAGCAAGTGGTGGCAAAAGCTATGTTGTTGTGTATTGTGGTGACAAAATATACGCTCATTCAGGCTCAGCCATTGGTGATTTTACAATGAAAGATTTTCATCCAGAATTTGTGGCTGACATAAAAAATAAAGATTCTGTGACATTATTTTTTAAGAGGTTATTTGGAGAGTGATATGAAGAATCCAGTCAAAATCAGAAAGCCTACAGAAGATGAGATTGATGAATTTTTAGATGATTCAATTCTTGATTTGGACAACTGCATTGTGGATGAGGATTTTGACGAGACTGATATAAATTCTCTTATTGACAAGAACATTTTGAAAGATTGGAAAGATGCTGGATAAAAGCAAAATTATAGAGCAAGTTAAAAAGTTGCTTGAAGTTAACCAAAGCAATGGCGCAACTGAAGCTGAAGAGAAGATTGCTTTGGAAAAGGCAAACATGCTGATTGAGAAATATCAGATAGAAAAATATCAACTCAAGAGAAAAAGCAGCAACACACACGAATATTTCACACCAAAAAAGAAATATCCATTGTATTTATTCAATGGTGTCATAAATTTGATTGCTGAATATTTTGGCTGCATATCCTTTACACAAGGGAAAAAGATGATTATATTCGGTGATGATGAATTTGTCAACTTGGCAATTGATATGGCAAAGAGATTTGAATTTGAGATGGAGATTGAAGTCCAGATATTTAAGCATTCAGCGAATTATCTTGCCAGCAAAAGACTTGGCACCAATAGCTTGGTGATGACAAATTCATTCCGCAATGGATATTGCTCAAAAGTGATTGAGAGATTGTTCGGCTTCATAGAATCCCGTCGGAAAAACTGCCAGAAGTCAACCGGCACAGATTTAATTGTTCTGAACAGAGAGAATCTGAAAGAAGATTTTATGAAAGATTTTGGTGTTGAGAAAATCTACAAAGCAAAAAGGAATCTGTCAGACAATATAGACCCTGAGGCAACCAAGAGTGGTTTGGCAGCTGGCGAAAGGTTTAGAATTTCAGAAGAATTGGAGAATGAAAATGACGCCTAAAAATTATCTTGAAAATGTTGTCCTGAAAACTTGGGATGGAAAAGGAACACAGGAACAGTGTTTTTATGGTTTTCTAGAGGAATTTGGAGAAATAACAGGGAAACTTAAGAAAGCTCATAGAGATGATGTTCCTGAGCAGGAAAAACAAGCCGGATTGAAGAAAGAACTTGGCGATTGGGGGTGGTACATAATTCATCTTGGATATTTACGGAAGTCAATTGATTTCAATCAGCAGCAGTTTAAGCCTGACAATCTTCAGACAAACAAGAAGCCTCAGCAGGTTATCATGTCAATATCTTCCAAGATTGGCATGATGGTTAATGGAATGGCTGAGGGAAATAAGCAAAAGGAAAGAGCAGCAATGCGTAGTCTTGTGAATAGTTTTACAGACTTGAGCAATTCTCTTGGTTTTGAAACAGAAAATGTTTTGAAAACAAATGCTGCAAAATTATTTGACAGAATGGCAAGAAACAAGATGCATGGCTCTGGAGACGAAAGATAGATGGACAAGGGTTGCAAAATTCTTTATCTTGACAGAGTTGAGATGGCAGATTTCTGTTTTTATGAGATTGGGTATTGCCCGAGCTGTGATAATTTGTTTTCGCCAGTTGACAGGGATGATATAATTGAATGCCCAGTTTGCCACAATAAGATATACGGAAGAGCCATTGCCATTAACAATGGATTTTTGGTTGAGAAAGAAGACATTTTGCAATAAGGAGTAAAGAACATGGATAAAGAAAAGATGATAACATACGCCGTTTCAGGTGCCAAATTCAAAATCATTAGAGTGATGGCTGACGGCAAAGAAAGAACACCAACTGAGATTTGCAAGATTATTGGCTTGAAAAATTCAGCTCTGTCACATCTTCTTTCTCAGATGAAAAATGCAGGAATTTTGACTGCAAGGAAGCAAAATCGGTTTATTTACTATCAGATGAACAAAAAAATAATTGTTGAAATTCAAGCAATTAAGACAAATTTTGAAAAAATATTTGAAAAGTTGTAAAATAATTGTTGACTTTTGTTCATTTTAGAGATATGTTAAATAATGTAAGAACAAATTAACTTAATTTTATGGAAAGGAATAAACAATGACAAACAATGTAGCAAAAGAAATCGAACTGGTATTGGAAACAATGACTGGTGCAAAATTAGCCGAACTTTACAACACAACTGTTCCTGAGAACAAGAAGATTGTTAAATTCAGAGACCACAAAACGGCTGTTGAAAGAACTTTGGCTGCAGTTCTGGCTTTTCGTGACAGAACAACCCTTGGTTATGGTATTGGAGAATTGTTCAAAATGATTGATGAAAACAAAGGTGACAAAAAGGCTTCAAAGCCTCAGCACTCTGGCAAAAAATCTCAATTTGAGGGCGGCATTATTAAGTCCAATATGAATGCAAATCCTCGTCGTGAAGGAACATGGGGATATAAGTCATTTGAGCTTATCATGGCTGCTGGTGATGAGGGAATTTCTTATGAAGACTTTTTGGCAAAAGGCGGAAGAAATAAAGATTTGGCTTGGGACTGGAATCACGGATTTGTATCTGTGGATGATGAATCTCTTGAATTGGTGTACAAAAGTAGAGATTTGCCGAAATACAAGAATGTTTTGACAGACAAATAAAAGCCCTTTTAATTTTGAATTGTTAAATATATTTTTATAATACATCACCAAAATTCAAGAGGCAATAATGTCATCAAATACTTATTTCAAGACTGATAGAAAATCGCTGGCAACAGAAATAAATGAAAATTTCTTGAATAATCTGAATTTAGATGCTCAGGAAATTGAAGAATTAACAAAAAGAGGCATGAAGCAGAAATTTTTTACTCAGGCTGGATATAAGACTTGGCAGAATGGCAAAAATACACAATCAGCGAAAGCTGTGTCCAAAATTGATTCAAGTTATAATCTGACGGGACATCCTGGTTTTTTCATCAATGCAAATGGCTCAAGAGCCTTTAATGCTCAAACTGGGATGCTCATTCCTATCAGAGACATTGGTGGAAATATAAATTACATCTTAAACCGCCCGCGCAAGGCAATTAACAATCGCAAATATTTGCTTTGCTCCTCTGGCAATAAAACAGAGGGTGGAAAGGCATTTCCGACAACTCACTGCCCTGTGGTGAATGTTAAGGATGGCAAGCCGAAGAATTGTGGTTCAGTTATACGAATCACAGAAGGACCATTAAAGGCAGATATTGCAACAGCCCTTGGCAATTATTACACATTGGGATTGAATGGTGTAAATACTGCTCCGCAAGACTTGAAGAATGTGCTGCTTGAGCTTGAAGTGAGCACAGTCAAAATTGCCCTTGACAGTGAAGACAGTGCGGCAACTTATAAGATGATTGCTGAGCTTCACAAGCTTGTTAAGGATTTAGGGCTTGATGTTGAGATTGAAACTTGGGATGAAAATTACAAGGGACTTGATGACATTCTTTTTGCAAAAGGCGAATCTTTCATAAGAAGAATGTCAGATGATGAAGTTAAGATGCTGCTTAAAAAGGCAGGGTTTGGATGGATTCATATTATTTCAACAAAAGAATATACAGATTCAGGATTGAAGCAGAGATTGGACAAATCTCAGTTGGCAAAGAAGTTGAAGCTTCCGAAAGATAATATGGTTGATGATATGGTGACTGAATCTGTCATCGATATTGTTGACTGTCCGACATTTGCGCCTGGTCAAGAACTTCTGATTGAAGAGGACGGCTTGCGCAAGATTAACACTTGGGTGAATCCGTGTGTTGAGCCTATTGACGGAGATGCCAGCATTTTTGAAAATCACCTCAAATTCTTGGTTCCGGATGAACAAGAAAGACAGATTCTGATTGAATGGTTGGCTTATCAAGTTCAGAATCCAGGTGTTAAAATAAGATGGTCTGTTGTGCTATGTGGTAAACATCAGCAAACTGGTAAATCTACAATTGGACATTTCATGCGGAAAGTTCTTGGTGAGGATAATGTAAAATCACCAAGCAATGAAAGACTGCACGAAATTTACACAGATTGGCAAGAGCAGGCTCAACTTGTAATCGTGGAGGAAATTAAGCATTCCGACCGTATTGAGTTGATGAATAAGATGAAGCCTTTTATCACAGAGCCAACAACAATGGTTCGCTTGCCTGGTGGCAGAAGCTATACCATGCCGAATAGATACAACATCTTGATGACAACAAACCATGAAGATGCTTTGCTGGTTGACCAATACGATAAGCGGTATTGCATTATTCAAGTGCCAGTTGAAAGAAACACGGATGAATATTACCAAAGACTGTATGAATTTTTAGATTCACCAGATTGTGCAGGAGTTCTTATGAATTACTTTAAGAAAATCAAACTTGACAAATTCAACCCAAAGGGGACAGCCCCAATGACAAAACAAAAACTTGTTTCAATTGAGGCAAGCCGAAATGCTTTAGAGCAATTTGTTTTTGGCAGAGCTGAAGACAGAGCCCACCCATTTAACATGGATGTTGTTTCAATCAGACACATAAAGGCTTCAAAATCTGTTCCACAAAATCTTTTGAAGTTTTCTGATTTTAAGTGGGCTGAAGTTATGAAAGATGCTGGCTTTAAACAATACGAAAAGCCTGTATATTTGGATGATGGCTCAAGATGCAGAATGTGGATTGTTCCGGAAGCTGTCAGCAATTATGAAAATGCAACGCCTGATGAAATTAAACAGGCATTCAATAAATGGCTGCAGAATTCAGAGCCAGGTGGAAATCCTGTTGATGATGCATTGCCAATGTAATATGTAACACATAATGAAAAGGAATTAACAATATGTTAACAGAAAAACAAGCAGCAGCTTATGACTTAATTTGCAATGCCAAAGAGGGTGTCAGCAAGATTGAAGGATATGCCGGAACAGGCAAGTCCTTTGTGCTGTCAAAAGCTGCAGCAGAACTTGGCAAAAAATGCCTTGTTTTAACACCTACAAATAAATCAGCACAGGTTTTAAGAGACAAGGGAATTTCTGCCAGCACACTTCACTCAATCTTGTATTCACCAAGAAACACCCTAAAATTTAAGAAGAATGATGGCAAAATGGAATATCACAAAGATGCTGATGGCAATTTCATTCTTGATGACCATGGTGAAAAAATACCTATTATTGAGAGTGAAGAGCTGGCATTTGATTTTGTGGCTAATCCAGAAGAGCTGAAAAACAAAATTGCCATTATTGATGAAGCGTCTATGCTGAAAGAGCAGGAGCTGGCTGATATCACAAGTGTGTTTGATAAGGTTGTTTTGATTGGTGATGGAATGCAGCTTCCGCCTATAAAATCAAAAGATGTTTTTGCAGAAACAAAGACTGATATTTTCCTTGATGAAGTGCATCGTGTTGCCAAGGAAAATCCAATTATCAATTTGGCAACTCACATTCGCGAGGGTGGCAGAAATTTCAAACAATTTGAAGATGGTGAGCATTTACTGGTTGCCAACAAATTCCATGAAGAGGTTGTAAAAAATTCTCATAAATATACACACATCTGTTATAACAACAATCTTCGCAGAACAATCAATGCCAAAGTTCGTGCCAAACTAGGCTTCACAGAAAATAAGATTTATGAGGGTGAGCCAGTTATTTCATTGAGCAACATCAGAGATAGAACAGGCGGTTTTGGTGGAAAAATTTTGGCATTCAATGGTGAGATTTTTTCAGCTGTTAAAAATATTGACATTTCTCAAGACTTGGCTGGTCTCTCTATAATCTATGTTAAAAGGGCAACTGGCAATGTTCATTCTTTCAATTCATTCAAATTCTGGAATAAGGATTTTTGGAAATATCACGATTCTGAAAAATTTGAACAAGACTTTGTCAGAATTTGGAAATGCTTGCCAATCAAAGCTGACATCTATCCATTCGATTTTGCATATTGCTTGACTGCTCATAAGGCACAAGGGTCTGAATTTGATGCTACAATGGTTTGGGACCAAAGTTCAGCTGTTAGGGGTGGAATAATTGACCAAACTCGTTGGCTTTACACAGCTGCAACAAGGTCAAAAGAAAAGTTGATTATTGTAAAATAATGCTTTACTTTTACAAAAATATAAAATATAATGATAATGTAAAATGAAAAGGAATTAACAAAATGGTTGTATATATAGTTCAAGAGCCCAAGCCGAAGAATGGATGGACGCCTGACTTTTCAAAGGCTGCAGAATATGGCAGACTGGAAAGAGTTTTTACACCAGACCAAAGAGTTTGCTCAATGCCTACAAGGTATATGAGGGAAGCAATGAACACTCTTAAAGAGTTTGATGCTGAAGATGATTTTATTCTTTGGCCAAATTTAGGTGACCCAACCGCTTTGCAATGCGTTTGTTTTGCTTTGGCTTTGCTTGGTTTTAATAAAGTCAGATTCTTGTATTGGAATCGTAAAAGAGATTCTGATGGAAATAAGACTGATGGATTTTATATGCCACTTGAATTCAATTTGGAGAAAGAACATGGATAAAAAAGATTTTGATGATTTGCTTCAGTCTGATGCTGAAAATGCAGACAAAGATGTGAGCTTAAAGGATTTGCAAACAAAGGCTTCTGAGATGGTAAACTTGGCGAGTGAAATTGCCGAAATGGAAGCTGAGATTGAAGAAAAGAAAAAACAATACAGAGAAATCGAAGCAGTTACTTTGCCAGATATGATGACAGGACTTGGCATAAAGAAATTCACTCTTGGTGATGGTTCTGAAATCACCATCAAAGATGTTGTTCAGGCTTCTTTGCCATCACGTGGTGCTATTCTTAAAGCTCAAGGAGACGAGAGAGATGCATTGATTGACCGTAATCACAGAGCATTGGATTGGATGCGTGCTAACGGTGGTGAAGCTATTATCAAGAACAACATTTCTGTTGATTTTGGCAAAGGACAAGATGAGATTGCAGAGAAATTTGTTGACTTTTGCAAAGAGATTGGTATGGAGTACGACAGAAGCACAACTGTTCACAATGCTTCTTTGACTTCATACATCAAAGAGAAACTCGCCAGTGGTGCAAATGTACCACTTGACCTGTTCAGTGTGTATACAGGTTTTAAGGCGGTTATTAAACAGCCAAGAAAGATTGGCTAACACACAATTGATAATGTTTAATATTTTGAAAGGAAAAATAAAATGACTGAGAAAAAAGAAGTTGCTTTGAAAAAGGAAACTCCAATTGCCAATGCAGAGCTTGATGCAATGCTGATGGAAGATGCTGGTGCTGGCACAGAATTTATGAGCAAAGATGATTTTGCCATCCCTCGTATTTCCATTTTGCAGTCTGGCTCTGACCAAGTCAAAAAAAGTTCAGGCGGATATATTCAAGGTGCTGAAGAAGGTATGTTCTTTGACAACATTTCTAATGAAATCAAAGATGGTGGTGAAGGACTTATTTTCATCCCTGTTTCATACCGCAGAGCCCACATTGAATGGAAGCCCCGCACTGCTGGTGGTGGATTTGTAGCTGACCACGGAATCAGCGATGCTGAATATAAAGCATGCGAAGTTGATGACAAAGGCAATCACATCACAGCTGATGGCAATGAGATTGTTCCGACTGCTGAATATTATGGTTTGGTTGTGGATGAAGAAAAGAAGACCACAAAGCAGGTTGTAATTTCTTTGGCGAAATCTCAGCTTAAAAAAGCCCGCAGATGGAACACCCTTATCAACCAGTTGCAAATTCCGAAGCCGGATGGAAAAGGAACAATGAATCCTGCTATGTTCTATATGGCATACAAATTGACCACTGTTCCGGAAAGCAACGACAATGGTTCTTGGTTTGGCATTTCAGTTGCTGCTTATAAGCCGACGACTGAAATTGGTGGGGTTGAACTTTATATGGCAGCTCGTGAATTCCGTAAGGCTGTTATTGGTGGTGATGTTAAAGTTGCCAACCCCGTTGAAATGGCATCTGACGCTGAAAGTGATTCAGACCCAATGTAATGCCAAAAATGGAGGGCAGCCCCTCTGCCCTCCAATCTTTTAATGCAAAGGAATTAACTAAATGAAAATTGAAGATATCAAAACAATTCTTGACAGTGGTGATGTGCAAAGATATCACGCCATGCCTTGTGTCAGGAATAAGCAAACAAATTCACAGCACCAATGGCGGGCATCTATGATTCTTGGCTTCATCTATAACAAGCCAATATCTTATCAGATGCTTATGGCTTGTCTGCTGCATGACTTTTATGAGATATTCACAGGCGATATCCCGTCAACTGTGAAATGGGAGCATCCTGAGATTAAGAAGATTGTTGATAGCATTGAAGAGGATTTGGCAATGTCTCACGAAATGTATGTGCCAAGCCAAGAAGAAAAGGATGCAATCAAGATTGCTGACTGTCTTGAGATGATAACATTTTTGGCTGAGAATACTTCAATTGTTAATTCTGCCAAAGCTCGCAAAACTATGCTGAATCATATTGAGTGCATTCTTAACAAGGAACAGTATAAATTCACGCAAGTTTTCAATTCAGATAACATTTACAAAATTATAGGAGAGTACAGTGCAAGATAGGTTGCAAATTTGGGGTGCTGGGATGGCAGGGCTTATAGCTGCCAATGTTCTAAGAAAGCACAACCCGATTGTTTATGAAGCAAAATCAGAGCTGCCTCATAATCATAAAGCCCTTTTGAGATTTAGAACAGACAAAGTGTCGATTGCTACCGGCATTCCATTCAAGAAAGTTAGCATCCGAAAGGCTATATGGCACGATGGTAAACTTTACAACGAAAGCAATTTGAAATTTGATAACCTTTATTCCCAGAAAGTCACAGGAACAGTTGCCAAGCGCAGCATCGAGAATTTCCATGGTGAAGTTCGCTATATAGCCCCGCACGATTTTGTTGAAAGATTGGCTGAGGGTGTTGAGATTGAATACAATCACAAAGTTGAAAAGCCAAGTAATGGTGTTGCAATTTCAACCTTGCCAATGCCATTGAATATGAAAATTTCTGGATTGGCTGACAGCACCAAGTATGAATGCAAAGAAATCTGCTCTGTGAATTTTTTCATTAACGAACCACTGGTTGATGTTTATCAGACAATTTATGATGTGGATGAGAACACCCCATTTTACCGACTGAGCATTTCTGGTAATGAAGGAATTTTTGAGGGAAGAAAAGAAGTGATTGATGCTTTGTCTGAAAAAGACCCTAATTTCAATTTAGTCAGACCGATTTTAAGGGAATATTTTGGCATAAAAGATGCTGAATTTACAATCCCTGCAAAGGTTGTTCAGCCACTTGGAAAAATTATTCCTGTGGATGATACAGCCCGCAGAAACAACATTCTTAATTTAAGCCGCGAAAGGCAAATTTATTCACTTGGCAGATTTGCAACTTGGCGGCAAATAATGCTTGATGATGTAATTGGTGACATTGATGTCATTGAAAAAATCATGAAGCAGGACAACTACAACAAAACATTATATATGTGCAACAGATGAAAGGAAACACCATGGCTTCACCAAGAAAAAAGAAGATGGCAAAGTATATGATTGATGATTTGCTTGCCATTGCAAAAAAACAGATTATAAAATTGAATCCAGAACTTGACATTGATTCTTCTTTGAAAAAGATGGCTCAGGAATATGCAGATATTCAGAAAGAAATTTTGCTGAAATATTTCCCTCAAGATGAAATGAAAATTCTTGAGAAATATAGAAAGGCATATGTTCAGCAGACTTTGGATTTGCCACATTCAGAAGAAAAACACGGACAGCTTGGGATTATTCTTCCGGAATATTGGATGGGAAGATTCAATGATAAAGAATATTTTGAAAATCAAAATAAATATGCCAATATGGCTGGTGATGAGAAAAATAGAGTTAGAAAAGAACTTGAAATTAAACTCAAACCATACAAGAATCTTCTCAATTCTGTAGGCTATCTTGAAGATGTTATCAAGCATTGGGATAACAAGGAGGTGGAAGAATACATCTCAAAAAAGTCTGAATGCATAGTTTGCACTGCATTGGTGACTTTAACTGATGCTGATGTAAAAATCATTAAAATGAACGAAAAATTGTTGCAGGAGAAAGAAAATGGAAGTTCGGCTAATTAACTACACAAAAGATGCAGTTGACACACTGCTGTATACGAAAAGTACACGCCTTGAGTTAGGCAGAGAAACTGAAAACAAAATCAAAGCAATGTCAGAAGAAGAAAAGATGGCTGAGCTTGATTATATGAGCAAGACTGTGCCAAGCTCTTGGGAGTTTGTTGACTATATTTTTGAAATCAAAGGTGTGAGCCGTGCATTCACACACCAATTTGTCAGAACTCGCACAGGCTCATACGCACAGCAGACCATGCGAATGCTGAACATGGAGAATTTTGATTTTGTCAAGAATTATACCTTTGGTGGCAATGGTTTGGCAAGTCAAATTTATGACAAGACCATGGCTGATATCAATGAAGCATACAAGAAGATGATTGAACTTGGCATCCCAGAAGAAGATGCAAGGGGTGTTTTGCCGACAAATATTTGCACCAATATCATTGCCAAATTTAATTTGAGAACTTTGGCTGAGTTGGCAAAATCTCGCACAGGCTATCGCACACAGAATGAATATCGGCAAGTCTTTGATGAAATGATAAAGAGAGTTGTGGAAGTCCATCCGTGGGCTGAAAAATTCTTAATCTCACATAAAACAGAAGCAGCCATGGGAATGGATAAATTCATCAATGGTGTTCTAGAAAAGGGTGCTGTTACCAAAGATGAAGCAGTTGCTGCTCGTAAACTTCTTGACATTTTAAGAAAGGAATAATTATGCTTGATGTTGTTATTTTTGATATTGATGGGACTTTGGCGAAGACAAGTCCTGAACGGATTAAATTTTTGAAGCCAAAATTTGGAAGTTCTGTTGAATATAACGGCGGAAAATTTGTTTTTCTTGAGGAGTTGAAAACAAAGGAAAATATTGTTGCTCTTGAAAATGAGCATGGTGTTTTTTTAGCAGACAAGAGCAAGATTAAATTCAAACCAGACTATGATTCTTTTAATGATTCTTTGGAGTTGGATGCTCCAAATGCAAATCTTGTTAAAATTTGCCAAGCTCTTTCTGAAATATATCCCATCTACATTTGCACAGGAAGGAATGATAAATTCAGAGAAAGAACAGAGCAGTGGCTGTGCAGCAATGATATACCGTATTGCGAGCTTATGATGCGTCCTTGTGGAAATGAAGAATCTGATGCTGTTGTCAAAAAAAGAATGCTTGATGCAATTCAAAGAACTTGCAATATAGTGGCTGTTTTTGATGACAAAGAGAAAGTTGTTAACATGTGGCGTGAGAATGGTATTCTATGCTGCCAAGTTGCCAAAGGAGAATATTGATGGCTGAAAAAATTACATTCAATGAAAAACTGCTGAAATTGTCAGGACTTTCTGATGAGATTCTGCTTAAAGCAAAGAAAAGTGCAGGATTTGTTTCAATACAAGATACATTGGCAAAAATACACGCTGGAAAGGGAGTGCTGTATGGGGACTATGTGAAAACAAGAAGCCAAGAGCCAGAGAATTTTGCTTTGTTATCTTTATTCTTTGATGTAAAAAGAAAGTATGTCAGATTTGAGAATATGGCAAAGATGATAGCTTCTGGGGAAAAACTTTCTCATGATGAAATCATTGACACATTGTCAGATTTGGCTGTGTATGGTGTTATGGGTTTAATGCTTATGGATTATTTGGAAGGAAACAGCAATGACTGAACATAAAAGAATTGCCATTGTATTTGATACAGAAACAACAGGTTTGCTGAAGCCAGAATCAGCACCATTATCAGAGCAACCGCAGATTATAGAATTTGCTGGCATCAAGGTTGATTTTGACACGCTTGAGGAAATTGACCGACTTGAATTCTTTGTAAATCCAGGCATTAAGCTTCCTGACAAAATCACAGAAATAACCCACATCACAGATGCTATGCTGGCTGGTCAGCCGAAGTTTGCCAAAAGGTATTCAGAGCTGTGCAGATTTTTCCTTGGCACAACTCACTTGATTGCTCATAACTTGGCTTATGACCGTGACATGCTCAAAAATGAATTGTTAAGGCTTGGCAAAGGCTGCCAGTTCCCTTGGCCAGCTGTTCATATTTGCACATGCGAAGGAACAAAATCAATGCATGGCTATCGTTTGAACTTAACCAAGTTGCACCAAGAAGCCTTTGGAGAGACCTTTGACAATGCCCACAGAGCCATGGGAGATGTGGAAGCTCTGTTGCGCTGTGTCAAATGGTTAAGAACGAAAGAAATGTTGTAATTTTGGAGTTTAGAGAATGCTGAACAATATTAAAGTTCGCACAGAATATTCATTCAGAATAGCATATGGATTCATTGAACAAGTTGCCAAAACAATAGATGGTGATGCCATTGGCATTTGTGATAGACACGGGACTTGGGGACATGTGCAATTTGCCAAGTATTGTAAAAAATATGGCAAAAAGCCTATTTTTGGAGTTGAGCTGGCAACAGTAGAGAATGCCAAAGAAAACAATAAGCAGGAAACAACATACATTTCATTTTTGGCGCGTAATAACGCAGGACTGAAAGAATTGTATGAGCTGGCAACAAAATCAACTGAGCAATTCTATTATACACCAAGAATTGACTACAATGATGTTTTGGGCGTCAGTGCCAATATTTTCATCATTCTCTCAAACTTTACAGACTACATGCGAGAAAATGAGGATTTTCGGAAGCTATACAGCAGAGAAAATGTTTATCTTGGTTTATCCCCCAACACACCTATGAATGCCCACTCGTATGCCAAAAAAATGCGGATTAAATGTGCAGCTGTTTCTGACAATTATATGTTAAAGCCGGAAGATTATCCTGTTTATCAGATTCTTGCCAGTGGTGCAGCTGAGTCAAATATCAATCCAATCCATGTTTTGGATGAAGATGAATGGGAGCTGCTTGGCTGGAATGATGATGAGGCAATTGCCAATGCAAACTTTATAGCTGCAGAATGCAATGCTGAATTGCCAAAAGCAGAAATGGTGCATCCGCCTCGTCCTGACACTTTGTACAATATGTGTGTCAAAGGTGCCAAAGAAAGAGGTGTTGACTTAACAAATGAAGTGTACAAAGCAAGATTGGACAGAGAGCTCAAACTTATCCATGAAAAGGGCTTTGATGATTATTTCTATCTGATTGCTGACTTGTGTTCTTATAGCAAGAAGCATATGCTTGTTGGACCAGCACGAGGCAGCTCGGCTGGAAGTCTTGTTTGTTATCTTTTGTACATTACTGATATTGACCCAATTCCATATGACTTGATTTTTGAAAGATTCATTGATATCAATCGTCTTGATTATCCTGATATTGATATTGACTTCCAAGACACCAAGCGTGATATGGTGTTTGAATATCTTAAAGAAACATATGGTGCAGATTGTGTTGCCAGAATTGGTTCGGTTAGCCGTTACAAAGCAAAATCCACAATCACTGATGTGGCAAAGGAATTGCAAATTCCAGTCTGGGAAGTTGAGGACTTAAAGGGAGCTATCATTGAGCGAAGTGGTGGTGATGCCCGTGCAGCTTTTTGTATTATGGACACTTTTAATGAATTGGACATTGGCAAGAAAACTCTTGAGAAATATCCACAGTTGGCTATTGCTGCCAAACTTGAAGCCCATGCCCGTCACACAGGACAGCATGCAGCTGGAACTTTGGTAACTGCCCATCCATTGAGCAACTATTGTTCTGGTGATGCTCATACTGGTGCAACCCAAATTGATAAGAAGGATGCTGAAGTTCTTGACTTGTTAAAGATTGATGCTTTGGGGCTGAGAACTTTGACAATCATTCAGGAAATTCTTGACAATGTAGGCTGGACGCGAGATGACTTGCTCAATTATCCAATGGACGACCAAGCAGCTTTTGATATTTTGAACAAAAGAAAATTCACAGGCGTTTTTCAGTTTGAAGGAACAGCACTGCAATCACTTTGCGGACAGATTGATGTCAATGAGTTTGAAGACATTGTCAGCATCACAGCCTTGGCAAGACCTGGACCATTGGTCAGTGGTGGTGCAACCAAATTCTGTGCAAGAAGAACTGGCAAAGAGCCAACCACTTATTTGCACCCAATGATGGAAAAGCACACCAAGATTACATATGGCATTGTTGTTTACCAAGAGCAGGTTATGACAATTGGGCGTGATATTGGCAAGCTATCTTGGGAAGATGTTTCGGCATTGCGTAAAGCCATGTCAAAATCTCTCGGAAAAGAGTTCTTTGACCAATATTGGGAGAAATTCAAAGTTGGTGCAATTGAGAATGGTTTGACAGAGCAGGAAGCCCAAACAATTTGGGAACAGATTAACACCATGGGCTCTTGGGCATTCAACCGTTCGCACGCTGTCAGTTATGGATTGGTGAGCTATTGGACGATGGTTTTGAAGGCAAAATTCCCAATTGAATTTGCAGCTGCAACCTTGCGCAATGCCAAAGATGAAGACCAATGCATCAGACTGTTGCGTGAAATGGTAAAGGAAGGATTTGGCTATTGTGCATTTGATAAAGAAAAATCTGAAAAGAATTGGAGCATCAAAGATAACACAATTTACGGCGGATATATCAATGTTAAAGGAATTGGACCAAAAATTGCTGATGATATTGAGTTGAGAAGAAAAGAGGGTAGAGCCTTAACACCAAGACAAGAGAAGCTTCTTGAAACTGCTGTGACAAAATACGACTGTCTGTTTGAAGGCAAAGAAAGATTTGGTGATATTTATGAGCACCCAGAAAAATATAACATTGCCACCAAAATAAGCCTAATTGAAGAGTTGGATGGTGATGCTGAGGGTGTTGTGCTTTTCTTGGGCAAAATATCAGAAAAGAACTTGCGTGATGACAACGAACTTATCAATGTGGAAAAGCGTGGCGGATATAGAATCAAAGGACAGTCTTTGTTCTTAAACTTCCGCGCTGAAGATGACACAGACAAAATCCTTTGCCGAGTTAACAGAGACAAATATCTGCAATATGGCAAACCAATCGTTGAAGATGGCAGAGATGGTGACTGGTACATTTTCAAAGGGCGCAAAATTAAAGGATTGAGAATGGTTAACATTCTGAGATGGAGAAAAATATCGTGATTATTGCACATTACAGCGGAAATTATTGCATCATTAAAGATGGCTGCAAAAACGGCGGTTTTTCCAAGTTGACGAATCTGCCTGGATATAAAAGATGGCAAGGAAGAGATTTGATTTTCAGACCAGCAGCCAATGCCATTCAGTTTATCAATGAAAACTTTGGTGATGTGCATTGGGAAGAATCAGCTAAGCCATTCTTGGATGAATATATAAGAGTTGCCAAACAGGCTGAATTGAACAAGAATAACAAGACAGGGAACATAGACTTTTCCATGGATGGACATCTGTATAAACGCCCGCCAATGGACCACCAGAGAAAAGCATTCATGATAAGTAGAGACCAGCAGGAGTTTGGGCTATTTATGGAGCAAGGAACTGGCAAGACAAAAGTCATCATTGACACAGCAGCATATCTGTATGGAAAAGGTGAAATTGATTGCTTTGTTATTATTGCTTGGCCAAATGGTGTGCATCGCAACTGGATTGACACAGAGTTAGATGAGGACATGCCAAATTGGTGTCCTTATAAGGCTTGCTGGTATAGTTCAAACTTGACCAAAGCCAAGAAGAAAGAAATTGAGGATGTTTACAATTTTGACAAAGGCTTGCGAATTATCAGCTTCAATGCAGAAGCCTTTGTTTCTGATAAAGCCAAAGAATTGATTTATAAATTTGTTCATGATTTCAAAACACTGCTGGTGCTTGACCAATCTGCATGTATCAAGAATCCGACAGCCAAGCGCACGAAATTCTTGGCAGATAAAATTGCACCTCTTGCCAAATTCCGGCGTATTTTGGATGGACAGCCTGTGGCTGAGGGTGGTGAGGAATTGTACAGTCAGTTCAAATTCCTGAATCCGATGATTATTGGCTGTGACACTTGGACAGCATTCAAAGCAGAGTATTGCAAAATCGGATTTTTCAATGAAGTGGTTGGTTATAAAAATATGGACAAACTTTATGACAAGATTGATGGCTATTCATACCGAGTGCTGGAAAAAGATTGTTTGGATTTGCCAAAGCGTATTTACAAGAAATGGCACTTTGACTTGTCAGAAAAAGAAGCTGCCATCTATGAGGACTTGAGGAAGACCAGCATTGCAGAATTTGAGGGTGAAACACTAGCTGAACAGCTGCCACTTGTCAAGAATATGAGATTGCAGCAAGTTGCCAGAGGCTGGTGGGTGCAGAGAGATGAGACCAGCGGAAAAATTGTCACCAAAACAAGAACGATTGAAGAAATTCCTTCAGCTCTTAAAGCTCTTGATGAAGTCTTGGCAACCTATACTGGCAAAGCAATTATCTTCAGCAGATATCGTGCAGACCTTGAGTTGCTTAAAAAGCATCTTGGTGATAAGGCTGTAACATATTATGGTGGCATGAGTGATGATGATAAGCACAACGCCAAAGTGCAATTCCAAACCAATCCTGACATCTTGTATTTTATAGGACAGCCCCGCACCGCCGGTATTGGGCACACCTTGACTGCTGCCAAGAATGTGATATTCTACAGCAATGATACAAGTTTGCGCTTCCGTGAGGAAAGTGAGAAACGAGCCCACAGAAAGGGACAGACAGAAAGGGTACATGTTATTGACTTAATTGCCAATGGTACAGTTGACAAGAAAACAGTTAACGCTTTGCGCAGCAAGAAAGAACTGAGTGAATTTATATTGAGAGACCCAGAATCATTCTTTATGAAGGAGGAATAAACAATGAGCAAAAATACACCAGAAAGACATGATGTCTATTGTGACAAACAATATCCAATGATTAAGAAAATTGTTTGCAATGTTTTGGAATATAAAAAACA
>ERZ827450.546-NODE-546-length-50485-cov-4.369661_pt1 | contig 50485 bp, 41 predicted proteins | sample MGYA00519773_ERZ827450 | MGnify/ENA primary metagenome ERZ827450 (study PRJEB31778, sample SAMEA3449306) | human gut metagenome | biome: human gut; feature: human-associated habitat; material: faeces | place: United Kingdom | collected 2010/2012 ...
CTTGTGACTATAAAGCTAATGTAAAGACTAATGACGGATATGGATGCAATGTGAGAATTGGACCAAGTACAGATGTCGCAAAGCTTACAGCATTAGCTGAAAATGCAGAAGTAACTGTAATAGATAATTCTACTTATAAAAATATAAATGGTTATGATTGGTATAGAATAATAATTTCAGATGGAAGACAAGCATTTATACCAAGCAAATATTTAAGATAAATTTATAATGTATAAAAAAAGGCTGAATATAATTAAATTATTTCCAGCCTACTTTATACCTTGAGGAGAGGAAAAAATATGAAGAAAAGTAAAATAAAGGTAGTTATATCATTGATGGTCCTATTGGTAATAATGATAACAATGAATAAATCATATGCTGGAATGGCAGATTTAACAGATGAAATGTCAGATACACTTGCAAACGAACAACTTACAAATCAACAAAAGGCAGAAAGTGAAAATGCTAATAAATCAAGTAATAACTATCTTTCATCATTGGAAGTAGAAGGATATAGATTATTACCTGAATTTGATAAACAAATTCAAGAATATACATTAGATTCAGATACGAAAGAAGATAATGTAACTATAAAGGCAATTGCTGATGATGAAAGAGCAAACGTTACAGGTACAGGTAATATAAAGCTTCAAACAGGAGAAAATAATTTAAGAATCGATGTAGCTGCAGAAAATGGAACTGTAAGAACCTATTTCATAAAAGTAACTAGAAAAATTCAAGATGAGACTCTAAGACTTTCTTCTATAAAATTAAATGCAGTTGACCAAAATGGAAATAAAGATGAAGTTGATTTATCACCATCGTTTTCTGAAAACGTATTTAGTTATACTGCAAAAATATATAACGGAGCTTCAAAAATTGATGTTGATACGTCATGTTTAAATGAAAATGCTAAAATTACGGTAGAAGGAAATGAAAACCTAAAAGATGGAAAAAATACTATTATTATAACTGTATCGAAAGAAGGCAAAACTGAAACAGTATCTTACAAAATAGATGTTATAAGAGAAAGTAGTCAAGAAACATCTGGTATTCCGACAGACAAAAAAGATAATAAAACAGCTATTTATGTAATAATGGTATTGGCTGTAATTGTAATTTTTATGTTGCTTACAAGGAAGAAAAATAGAAAACATTAAAATGAATAGCTAAAAATTTTGACAATATAAACATTATATAATATAATGATATCGAAAAATAAAAAGAAAGGCAAAAGTAAGATGTCAAAAGCTGAACAAGAAAATAGAATTGTTGTGGACCATGTATATAAAACATTCAATATTTATATGGACAAGGCAAATAGTTTAAAAGAAAAATTATTATTTTGGAACAGAAATAGAAAAGAAAAAAGAGAAGTATTAAAAGACATAAATCTTACCATAAAAAATGGTGAGGCTGTTGCATTAATAGGCGTTAATGGAAGTGGAAAATCTACCTTGCTTAAATTAATGACAAAAATAATTTATCCCAATAAAGGTAAGATTGAAACTCATGGAAAATTAACTTCTTTATTAGAACTTGGCGCAGGATTCCATCCTGATTTCTCTGGAAGAGAAAACATATATTTTAATGCATCAATATTTGGATTAACAAGAAAGCAAATAGATGAAAGGCTTAATGATATTATAGAATTTTCAGAATTGGGTTCTTATATAGATAACCCTGTAAGAACTTATTCTTCTGGAATGTATATGAGGCTTGCATTTGCAGTTGCTATTAATGTTGATGCGGACATACTATTAGTTGATGAAATCTTAGCCGTTGGAGATCAACATTTCCAAGAAAAATGTATTGCAAAAATGAAAGAATTAAAGGCTCAAGGAAAAACAATGGTATTTGTAACTCATAGTATGGGAACAGTAAAAGAATTTTGTACTAGAGCAGTATGGTTATGCGACGGAGTCGTAAAAATGGATGGAAAACCAGATGATGTAATAGAAGAATATTTGAAGGAGACTTTGTAAATGAACATAATAAAGGATTTGTACGCATATAGAGAACTATTAAAAACAAATATAACAAAAGATGTAGGTGGAAAATATAAACACTCATTTTTAGGCGTGTTATGGTCTTTTTTAAATCCACTACTTCAAATTGCTGTATATGCATTAGTTTTCCAAGTAATATTAAAAAGTGATATAGAGAACTATGCCGTTTACTTGTGTTGTGGTTTAATTCCGTGGCAATATTTTTCTAATGTTGTTATAAGAGGTGCAGCTGTAATGGTTGATAATGGCAATATTATAAAAAAAGTGTATTTTCCACGAGAAATTCTGCCAATATCACTTGTTGCAAGTGAAGGAGTAAACTTTTTAATTGCAACAATAATTATACTAGGATTTGTTGTTTTTGGCGGAATCGGATTATCATGGAATATATTATGGTATTTCTTAATACTTGCAATACAATTCATTGTATCTATAGGAATATCACTTCTAGTAAGTAGTTTAACAGTATACTTTAGAGATTTATTACACTTACTAGGTGTATTTATGCAATTGTTATTTTACGCAACACCAATCGTATATTCGATGGATGCTGTACCAGCAAATTTTAGATGGCTATTAAGATTAAATCCAATGTCGTATTTGATAGATGGCTATAGATCTATATTCTATAGTAAAACAATGCCAGATTTTAGAGGATTGCTAATTGCATTTATAATGGGAATAGTTCTTTGTATTGTTGGATATTTTGTATTTAAAAAATTAGAAAGAAGATTTGCAGAAGAATTGTAAAAGAAAAGGTTTTAGTATGTACTGTAAAAGGCAAAAAATATACTAAAACCTTTTTTATGCAAGTATTAAAACCAGAACAATTTGTATTTTTCAAACAAAACTAAAAGTTCACCTTTTGAGGAGTTCGAAGGAGCTCCGAACAAGAGCAACGTGTTGAAACTTAAAAAATACAAATTGTTCTGGCTTTTTCTATTGCTTTTTTAGCGTTTAGTATATATAATAATCTTGAAAAATTACAATCGAAAAGGGTTGAAAAAAGATTACCATTTTTGCTTTTTCAACTCAATATATGTTTAGTGAGGAAGATATTAATTATGGAAGATAATATCAAAAAAGAAAAAAAGTTTAATTTGAAAAATATTATCACAATAGAAAATTTATTGTGTTTTTTAATAATAATATGTCCGATATTGGATGCTGCAAGTTTCCTGTTTAGAAACTATTTTAACACTAATATTTCGATATCTACATTTATAAGACCAATTATACCAATAATTGCAATTTGTTATATATTTTTTAAAGATAAGTTAAAGCCTCATATTCTTATGGCGGGAGGCACGTATTTTATATATGCAATATGCCATCTTTACATATTTTATAAAAAAAGTACGGGATGTGCATATGGAGGTATAGCTCAAGAAATTCAGTATTTGGTTAATTACACTTTCATGATAATGAATTTATTTATTTACATTTATTTCTTTGTTTATAAAAATAGAGAAAAAGAGCTTAAAAATGAAGATGGTACAAAGATTATAAATAAATTAAAATTGTCTGTGCTAATCTCGTTTACAGTATATATTGTGCTTATGTATATTTCTTTAATTACAGGAACATCTTCATATACATATAGTGAAGTTCAAATTGGTTATAAGGGATGGTTTGAATCCGGAAATAGTATAGGTACAATAATGTTATTAGAAATGTTTATTATTCTGCCAAACTTAGGAAAAAATAATAAAACTGGAATTAGAATATGGACTTTTATGACAATTGTTCTTGCCGGAGCATATTTATGTACTTTACTAGGAACTAGAACTGGTTTATTTGGCTTTATAATTGTAATACTGATGTACTGCATAATTTGTATAATTAACAGCTTGATAAAAAATAGCAAATTAAATAAAAAGGCCCTGCCAGCATTTTTACTTGCATTGGTTGTTATTGGTATTGCAGTAATTGCATTTGGCTCAAAAACTATTGAGAGAAGAAAAGACCTTCAAGAAAGAGAAAATCAAATTATAGATACAATGACTGGAAAAACTGCTCATGTAACAGGTGATATTGTTGATATTGTGAAGAAAATAAAAAATAACGAAATTGATGAAGGCTATATGCCTGAGAGTATGCAAAAAACTTACTTAGAATTATATGATATTGCAAATGAAAAGCAAATTCAAAATACTAATATGAGAGCATTGCAATTTATATACCATAGTAGATTAATAAAAAATCAAGACAGTATTCCAATGCTACTTTTCGGCAATGGATATATGGCACATTTTTATGAAATGATTTTTGAAATGGAAGTTCCTGCTTTTTTATATAATTTTGGAGTAATAGGATTTTTCTTATATTTCATGCCGTTTTTAGCTATTGCAATGTATGGAACTTATATGGCAGTAAAGAAAATAAAAAATATGAATATTGAATTCATGATGAGCACTTTAGGCTTATGGTTTGCCATATTCATATCATTTCTATCTGGATATACATTTTTCAATTCATCAAGTATGATGATTATAATAACTCTTGCCACTCTTATATTTAATGGTTGTAAAGATTTTGAGGATAATGAAATGAAAATTTATGAAGGAAGCAAAAAAGAACCAGAGACGGAGAAAAATGTGAAAAAAATTATTTTTGGAATAACTGGTCTTACACTTGGAGGCGCAGAGAGAGTACTTGTTGATATTGCTAATAAACTTACCGCAAAATATGATGTTACAATTTTTACAATTTATTCGGGTGGAGAGCTTGAACAGGAACTAGATTCAAAGATTAAGCTTGTAAGTTTGTTTGATTTTAAATATAATGACATGAGTCAAATTAAGAAAAAAACAGTTCCAATAAAGGTTTTATTAGAAAAGAAAAAAATATTCGAAAAATATGTAAAGAGCGGAGAATATTTTACACAAATTGCATTTTTAGAAGGGCCTATTACTAGAATTTTTAGTGTAAAAGACAAAAAGTCTACTAAAATTGCATGGATTCACAATGATATTTCTAAAGTTTTTGGAAAAGGACCAAAATCTAAAATTAAGAGAATTTTAGACAGAAATATATATGAAAAGTTTGATACTCTTGTATTTGTTAGTATAGATAATTTGGACAAGTTTAATAAAGTTTATGATGATATGGATTTACCTCATGAAAAGGTTATTAACAATTACATAAATTGCGAAAGAATACTTAAGTTGGCAGAAGAAAAGCTAGATGAACAAGACAATGAATTGTTTGAAAGCAGAAAAAAATCTGAACCAACAATAGTACAGGTTTCTAGGTTAGTTAGCCAAAAAGCCATAGATAGACTCATAAAAGTTCATTCCAAACTAATAAAACAAGGCTATAACCACAAAATTATCGTTATTGGAGATGGACCTCTAAGAGAAAAACTAGAAAAACAGATTCAGGAAGAGGGAGTAGAAGAAACTTTCAAATTAATAGGAGCAAGAGAAAATCCGTATCCAATAGTGAAAAAAGCCGATTTCTTTTGCTTGTTATCAAATTTTGAAGGATATCCAATGGTTGTTGAAGAAGCTAAAATATTAAATAAGTTTATTCTTACAACTAATACGGCTACGAGAGAGGCACTAATAGATTATGCAGGAAAGAGCCACATTGTTTCGAATAGCGAAGAAGGAGTAGAAGAAGCCTTAAAGTTTGCAGTTAAAAATTACAAACAAAAAGATAAACAAAACAGCCAATATGAATATAAAAATGACAGAATTATTGGCAAAATAGAAAAAATGATAGAAGAAAACAGCAAGCATCCAGACAGAGTAGGAAAAATAATATAAATCTGGATGAATAAAAGGAGAAAAAATGAAAATATCAATACTTACAGCCACATACAATAGAGCACAACTTCTAGATAAATTATATGCAAGCATATTAATAAACAGTAATAATTGCCCAGAGGTACAGCTCGAATGGTTGGTTATGGACGATGGCTCTACAGATAATACTAGAAGAATAGTGGAAGAATATTGTAAAGAAAATTTAATAGATGTTAAATATTTTCATCAAGAAAATCAAGGAAAAATGACAGCTATAAATAACCTTATAAAAGAAACAACAGGAGATTTAATAGTGGAATGCGATTCTGATGATTTCTTTACAAAAGATGCTTTTAAGATTATTGTGCAATCTTTGCAAGAATGCAAAGATATGGGTGAAACTTATGCTTTAGTATTTTTAAAATATACTAAAGATGGACAAAATATGGGCAACAATTTTATAGAAAATGATTATCCAAGCACAATGTTTGATTTGTACTTTAAAAATGGTATTACAGGAGAAAAAGCCCTAGTGTACAATGCTTCAATAAGAAAACAATTTGAATACAAGCTTGAACATGACGAAAAATTTGTAACAGAGGCAAGATTACACCACGAAATGGATTTGAAATATCAAGTAAGATGCTTTAATAAGCCTATAATGATATGCGAATACCAAAAAGAAGGGTACACTAAAAACATTAGTAAATTATTTACTACGAGTCCATTCGGATATTATAACTATTTTAAAGAGATATTCAACCAAGATATGCATGGTGTAACTTTTAAAAAGAGATTATATGTGTATAAACATTACATATTGTTTAGCGTGCTTACAAAGGAAAAACATCCAATAAAAAATGTTAATGGAATAATAAATAAAATAATGGTTTCAATTTTATTTATACCAGGCAAAATTATAACAAAAATAAGAATGAAGAAACAGAGCTAAAAAAATTGCAAAAAATATATAAAACTGACAAATAAAGTTGAAAAATGGCTGTAATATGATATAATTTTAATGAAAAAACAATTAGATTTGAAAGGAATTTTTTAGTATGTGGGGAGACATTGCCATTGCGTTTTTACTTGCATTTATAACAGCATTTGTTATAACGCCATATTCTATAAGGTGGGCAAAAAAAGTAGGAGCGGTAGATTATCCAAATGATAGAAGAGTAAATAAAAAACCAATGCCAAGGCTTGGTGGTATAGCTGTAATTGCAGGTTTTTTAGTATCAGCAATTTATTTAATAATAACAATGAGAATAGAAAACAATATTGATTTTATAACAGATGGACTAGGAAAGAAATTATTAGGCTTTTTATTTGGAGCCATGGTTCTTGGAATTACCTGTTATATTGATGATGTTAAGGGAATAAGCCCATTAGCTAAGTTAGCAGGACAATTAATTGCTGCGATAATAGTAGTAAGTTGTGGAGTACGCATAGATAACTTTACTATACCATTTAAAGAAAACAGCATAATGATAAACGAGGTAATAAGCTATATTTTAACTATTGGTTGGATTGTAGGAATAACAAATGCAATAAACTTAATTGACGGATTAGATGGACTATCATCTGGAATAACCTTAATTGCATGTATTTCAATGCTAATAATATTCTCTTTGAATGAATCACCATTAATTGCAATTATATTAATAACAGCTCTTGCAGGTGCAATAGTTGGATTTTTGCCATATAATTTTAATCCTGCAAAAACATTCATTGGGGACGTTGGCTCAAACTTTATGGGCTATGCAATTTCAATAATATCAATACTAGGAGTCGCAAAAACATACACAGCAATTGTAATTATTGCTCCAATAATAGTACTTGCACTTCCAATATTCGATACTTTGTGGGCTATTGTAAGAAGAATTGTAAAAACCAAGTCAATAAAAGGAGTATTTAAAGCTGATAAAGGACATTTACACCATAGGCTAATGGCAAAAGGATATACACAAAGACAAGCTGTTTTAATCTTATATGGAGTAACTGCAACACTTGGAATGATTGCAATAATATTGCTTGATAGCGGCATATGGAAAGCCTTATCATTTGCATTGCTTGTAATTGCTATAGTTGCAATAGGATATAAAGACATAGTACATTTAAGAGATAATGAAGAAATAGAAAATGAAAAGCTAAAGTCAAACAGAACTGATAAAAATATATAAATTTGTAGAAAAGGACGATAATATGAAAAAGATTACAATTTTAGTACCAGCGTATAATGAAGAAGAATCATTACCTTTCTTATATGAAAGAGTTAGCAAAATAATGAATGAAGTAAAAGATTATGAATTCGAATTATTATTTGTAAACGATGGAAGTAAAGACAACACATTAAATGAAATAAAAAAATTAAGAGAGCAAGACAAAAGAGTATGCTATGTAGATTTTTCAAGAAACTTTGGAAAAGAGATAGGAATGATAGCAGGGCTTGATTATGCAACAGGAGACTGTGTAATAATAATGGATGCAGACCTTCAGGATCCACCGGAGCTTATTCCAGAAATGATAAAATTATGGGAACAAGGTTATGATGACGTATATGCTAAGAGAAGATCTAGAGCTGGAGAGACATGGCTAAAAAAATTCACATCAAAAATGTACTATAGAGTATTACAAAGCCTAACAAAGGTTGAAATACAAAAAGATACAGGTGATTTTAGATTATTAGATAGAAGATGCGTAAATGCACTGAAAAAAATGAGAGAAACAGGTAGATGCTCTAAGAGCATGTTTAGTTGGATAGGTTATAACAAGAAAGAAATAATGTATGATAGAGATCCACGTATTGCCGGAAAAACAAAATGGAACTACAAAAAATTGATAGATTTAGCAATAGATGGAATTACATCATTTACAACATCACCACTTAGAATATCTACAATGCTAAGTATACCAACATTTTTAGCATTATTTGTATATTTTATATATGTAATTGTAAAAGCCTGTGTTACACACACTGCAATACAAGCATTCCAAGCAATCATATTACTAATATTATTTTTCTCTGGAGTACAAATAATACTAATTGGAATAATGGGAGAATATTTAGGAAGAATATTCAATGAATCAAAACATAGACCATTATATTTAGTAAACGAATACAATGGCGAAAAAGAAATGAATGACAAATAGGTTTTGAAAAAATAACATAAGAATATAGAAAATTACTAGAAAGGTGCAAGATGAAAGAAAACTTAGTAATAAATCCGGAAATTACCGATAATAATGAAGAAAAACTTGAAACAACGTTGCGTCCGCAAATGCTTGATGAATACATAGGACAAACAAAAGTAAAAGAAAGCATGAAGGTATATATAGAAGCCGCAAAACAAAGAGGAGAGTCACTAGACCATGTTTTGTTATATGGCCCTCCAGGACTTGGTAAGACTACACTTGCCGGGATAATTGCAAATGAAATGGGAGCAAAATTAAAAATTACATCTGGACCAGCAATAACAAAACCTGGAGACCTTGCAGCATTATTAACAAATTTAACTCCAAACGAAGTCATATTTATAGATGAAATTCATCGTTTAAATAAAAATGTAGAGGAAATTTTATATCCAGCCCTAGAAGATTATGTTTTAGATATTATAATTGGAAAAGGACCAACGGCAAAATCTATAAGAATAAATTTGCCACCATTTACATTAATTGGAGCTACAACAAAAGCAGGTTCTCTTACTACTCCATTAAGAGATAGATTTGGAATAGTACATAGATTAGAACTATACGATGAGCAAGATTTAATTAAAATAATAAACAGGTCTGCCAAAATATTATGTGTGGAAATCGATAAAGAAGCAAGCACAGAAATTGCAAGAAGGTCTAGAGGAACTCCAAGAATTGCAAATAGATTATTGAAAAGAGTTAGAGATTATGCTATGGTTCTTGGAAATGGTAAAATAGATTTAAAAATTGCAAAAACAGCATTAAATAAATTAGAAATAGATGAACTCGGATTAGATGAAATAGATAGAAAAATTCTAGAAACTATGATACTAAAATATCAAGGAAAACCTATTGGAATAGAGGCTTTAGCAACAACAGTGGGAGAAGATATAGACACACTTGAAGATGTTTATGAACCATATTTAATACAAATTGGTTTTATATCTAGAACACAAAGAGGAAGAGTTCCACTTCCAGCAGCATATAAACATATTGGGGCATCATATCAATTACAGTTATAGTTAAACAATATGAGAAAAAACTTAAAGTGGTTCTTAATATAATAAAAAAGAAGGAAAGTTTTTATATGAAAAATAAAAAATGGTTGCTTTTATTTATTACTGTAGTTATATGTTTTGCCATGCCATCAATAATATATTTGGCAAAAAATCAATCAATATATAATTTTATTTATCAGTGGACATTCATATTTAAAATTCCTAAGACGATTTCGGCAAAATGGATAAACACAATATCCTTTATAGGTCTTATGTCAGTAATGTTTATTCTGTATATATTAATAATAAAACATAGCAATAAAATTTTTAAAAGCAAAAAACAATTAATTATTGCAATTTGCATAATTTCAGTTTTATTTGCATTAATTATTCCATATACAAGTACAGATGTATATTCTTATATAGCAAATGGTTGGTCAGATTCACATTATCATGAAAATCCATACTACAAATCAGTTGGGCAAGTTAGTGATGAATATCAAGTAAGAGACCAAATGCAAAATAAAATTGCAAACTGTTGGAGATACGAAACAGTTGTATATGGGCCACTCTGGACTTTAATCTGCAAATTATTAACCAGTATTTCATTTGGAAATATTGATGTGGCATTAGCTATATTTAAAGGAACTAATCTAATAGTTCATCTAATAAATTGCTTATTAATTTGGAAAATAACTCATAAAAAGAAATTTGTTTTGATTTATGGTACGAATCCTGCAATATTATTCGAGGCCTTATCAAATGTACATAATGATATATTTATAGTTTTATTTATATTACTTGCAATATATTTTGTTACCCAAAAGAACAATTTGATGCTATCAGTTGCATTTGTAGCAATGGCTACAGCAATAAAATATTTGGGAATACTAATATTACCATTTATAATCTTATATCATCTAAGGGGAAAAAACATATTAGAGAAAATAAAGTATTGTGTATTGTATGGACTAGAATTTATAGTAATACTTGCAGGATTTTATGCAATATATGTAAAAGATTTGAATATATTTGCAGGTCTATTCATACAACAATCAAAGTATAACAGGTCAATAATGTTAGTGTTTTATTATTTGATTGGGGAACAATCAACAAATATATTAAAAACTGCATTATTGGTTGTATTTGCAATACTTTATGTATATACGGTTATTAAGTTATTATTAAATAATAATACAGAAATATTTTCATCATATATAAGAGAATATAGCACGTTATTATATATATTTACATTTATATTAATAACAAATTTCAATTCTTGGTATATATTATGGTTGTTTCCAACATTAATGTTTTTAAATGGAAAAAATATAAGGCTGATAATAAATTTATCGTACGCTGTAGAAGTTGCATATATTGGAAGTTTTGCATTATATAGTGAAGCACAAAATTTAGGTGTTTTATATATTTTTTTAATGGCAATGGTTACTGGAATTTTGACAAGCGTGCCAATGGTAAAAAATAAAGTAGAATACTTATCAAACAAAATTGAAATAAAAAAATAAGATAAAAAGGAGGAAAATCAGTTAAATAAAATTTGCAACTGATTACAAATTAATTATAATGAAACTATTAATGCACACATGCTGTGCACCTTGTAGCGTGTACTGTATAGACAAACTAAGAGAAGAGGGAATAGAACCAACAGCATATTGGTATAATCCAAATATTCACCCATACACGGAATACAAAGCACGTAGAGAATGTCTAAAAGAATATACAAAATCAATAAATGTACAAGCCATATTCGAAGAAGAATATGGCTTAGATGAGTTTTGCAAGGAAGCTGTAAAAAACTTAAATGCAAGATGTGTAAACTACTGCTATCCAGTTAGGCTAAGAAAAACATTTGAATATGCGAAAGAACATGGATATGATACCGTTACGACTACATTGCTATACAGCATATATCAAAAACACGACTTCATAAAAAAGTTAATGGAACAATATAGTGAAGAGTATGGAATAGATTTTTTGTATAGAGATTTCAGAGTCGGATTCTGGGAAGGACATCAAAAAGCTCATGATTTAGGACTATACATGCAAAAATATTGTGGATGCATATTTAGTGAGGAAGATAGATATAGTAAACAGATTAAGAGAGATAAAGAATAAGAGAGGCAATAAGAATGCATACATAATTGGCATGACAAATGTAGAGTTTTTATATGACTAAAAGGTAATGAATATATATAAATCTCTCAGAGCCAATTGACTCTGAGAGATTTTGTAATTACAGCTTTTATTAGGTAAGCAAGTTTCTTTAACCTGCTGTATTGCTCTGCACCATATAAGACGATGCAGAGTTGAGTAACTGTAATGCAGTATAGAGGTTGATGGGGCCGACACTAAAGCTGTATCCAGCCTCTCCATTAGAGTACTGGCTGGTCACAACTTTCAAACCTTCCACAGGAGTGTCGACAGTGACTTCTTGCTGGTAATTATTCGCTTTGATATTAAAATCAAAGTAGATACCAGAATTCATGTTGCCATGAACTCTAACGGAGGAGCCTTTGCCCCACCCGTATGCCTGATACCCTTGTTCAAAATAATAGGTTTTGTCATATTCTTGTTCGTATGCTCTGTTCATGTCGACGTTTCCGCCGTACATGTACATGAGCTGAACAAGATAGTTGGGATTGGACCACGCCGTACCATCCGGTACAATCGTGGTAGGAACGTTACTTTCTGTTCCGCCAGAAAGTAAGTTGACCAGCAAAGCGACAATAACAAGCATGATGTTCATATAGATGCCTCCATAATGCTTAACAAAGTGATGTGTAATAATTACACGCTTACAAGTTAATTATACTACAAATAAAGCCGAGTTGTCAATTTTAAAAAAATTATGAAAATTTCTTTAGAATAATCATGAATATTTCTTGAAAATTGAACTATTTTATAGTATTCTATATTTGAAAAAAAATTGAAAGGGGGAGTTCATATGTACGCGTCATCATCATATGCAAGAAGCGCATCAACGATGAATTCTGTAGCATCTAGTGCTATATGGATAATTGTATCTTTAGTATTAGCTATTGTAGGAGGCATAGTATTGTACTTTACATTCTTAAAAAAAGATAATGAAGGAAAATATACTGGCTTTTTAGGTTGGATGTATGATTTTTTAACATTTAAAAAATTAACAATTGAGAATGTATTAAAAATATTGTACTTAATATGTGCTATATTTGTTACATTATCTTCATTTGCTACAATATCTACAAGTTTTATAGTTTTCTTAGTATATTTAGTTGCAGGCAACCTTGTTGTAAGAATAGCATACGAGCTTATATTAGTTAGACTTATCATATGCAGAAACACAACAGAAATAAACAAAAAGCTAGATAAAAAAGACTAATGCATAAGACAAGAACGCTCTAGATGGGCGTTCTTTTTATGACTGAATTGTTGTGAAAAAACAAATTATTACAATTTTATTTCAAATTAAAAAGTGTATTGTAAATACTGATTTTTTGTGTTATCATTTTAATGAAAATTAAACGTATGTAAAATTAAGGAGGAAAACAAAATGAAAAGTAGTGAAAAGAAGGGAATTTTAATTCTAATACTAGTATCTATAGTAATAATTGCAGTGATATATGGCATAACACATGGATCAAAGAATGAAAATAAAAACACAAACACAGCAAATCAAACAATAAGTGATACTAACCAATCACAGGTTGATGCAAGTCGTGGAGAGTTTACAAAAACAGAAAGTGATGGAACAGTAGTAAATACAAGTAATAAATTAAAAGAAGATAAGGTAGAATCTGGATTTGAAATATCAAATATAAATTTTTCTGAAAAAGATGGACATACAAGTTTAGAAGCAGATGTAACAAATATGACAGGTACTGCACAAGGTAACTTTATGGCAGAAATAGTATTACTAGACAAAGAAGGAAAAGAACAAGGAAGAATACCAGTGGCTATACCAGAAACACAAATTGGTGAAACAGTTGGAATACAAGCTGGAATAAATGACCAATATGCAAATGCTTATAACTTTAGATTAGAGAAAAAATAAAAAATAAAAAAGAAGTTTATAGTGCGAGTACAGAAAAGTAGCTACACGCAACTAATGCTTCTTTTTTATTAGTATGTTGAAAATTGAGATAAAAGAAAAATTAATAGAATAAAGTTTAATTTAGTGCAATGAAAAAATGAAGTTGAAAAAAATTAGCAATAAAATAAAAAATATACAAAAGAAAATTTAAAATTGATTTAAATAAAAAACATATTGAACCTTAAGAATTCATTAAGTAATATACTTAATGAATTCTTTTTTTGCATTTATTATACCAAAAGAGCAAATAAAATCAAGAGTAATCCTTTATTTTTTTATAATAAAAATATTTGAGAAATTTTTAATTGGAAATAGGCTGAAATAAGCTTGATATAAAGAAAGAACAACTTAGCTCTTATCATTAAGTATATTACTTAATAATAAGCTAGGAGGATGAAAAATACATGAAAACAAAAGAAGTAAGAGGAATTACAATAATTTCGCTAGTAGTAACAATAGTGGTTTTATTAATATTAGCAGGAGTAAGTGTAAGCTTAGTAATTGGAAATAACAATTTATTTGACAAAGCGAAAAGCACACAGAAAATTCAAACAATAGCTGGAATAAAAGAGGCATTGGAACTTGAAAAAGCAGATATTCAAGTTGAAAGCAAAACTGTAAATTTAGAAAATTATTTGGAGCAAATAAGTACAGGAAAGAAAAATTATGATTTGAGTTCAACAGAAAAGATAGATAACAAGAATGCATACATTATAATTAATGACCAATATAAATTTTTGCTAAAAGACAAGGAAAATGGAGATGTAGAAATAACGTATGAAGGAGTAGCAGTTTCAGGAGATTTAACATTATCTTCATATGATGGAACATATACGTATCCAAACAGTGGCAGTTTTGAGATAACAAATAATGCTTCTGGAGGAGAGCTAACGGTAAACTCAGATGCACCAAACATTGCAACGGCAAGTTTAGATGGAAATACTGTAACGGTAAAACCACGGTATAACAGCTGGAAAGGCTAATATAGTTGTAAAAAGTGCAGCAAATGGAGATTATGCAGAAAACAAAGTAATCCACTTAGCAACAGTGCAAAATGGAACAATTAAATTAGAAGTAACACCATATGTTGGAACATATGATGGACAAGACCATGATGCACTATCTAATATAAGTGTAGAGCCAAGTGATGCTGAATTAGAATATTCTATAAATGGTGGAAAATATAGTAAAGAGATGCCAAAGATTAAAGATACATCAGAATTTACAGTAACAGTAGTAGCAAGCAAAGAAGGCTACAAAACAGTATCTACAACAGAAACAATAAAGGTAAATAGAGCAGAAGGAAAATTAACACTTTCTTCATACAGTGGAACTTTAACATATCCAAACAGCACATCTTTTATAATAAATGAGAATACAACAAATGTAAGCATAACATCTTCAAATACCAATATTGCAACTGCAAGTTTAAATGGAAATACAGTAACAGTAAAACCTGGAACAACAGATGGAAAAGCCATAATAACAGTAACAACAGAAGAAACAATAAATTATACATCAAAAACAGCAACTTATGAAGCAACAGTAAATAATGGAAGCATAGATTTAAGGGTAACCCCATATACAGGAACTTATGATGGTAGACAACATAATGCTGTAACAGTAAACGTAACTCCAAGTGACGCAAAGTTAGAGTACTCTACAAATAATGGAGCAAGTTATAATACAACAATGCCAACTATTAAAAATGCATCGTCAATTACAGTAATAGTAAGAGCAAGCAAAATAGGGTACAAAACTGAAAGTTCGACGCAAACAATAAAAATGAATAAAGCAAATGGAAGCTTAAGCTTATCATCTTATAGTGGTACAATAACATATCCAAATAGCACTTCATTTACAGTAAGTGGAAATACTGGAACATTAAGCGTATCTTCTTCAAACACAAATGTTGTAACTGCAAGTTTAAATGGAAATACAGTAACAATAAAATCAGTTGGAGCTGGAAGTGCAACAATAACTGTAAAGAGTGCATCTAACACAAATTATAATGAAAAAACAGCAACATATTCTGTAACAGTAAAAAATAATACGTTTACAGGAACTTCTGGAGTAGGATATTATGCAGATGTAGATGGAAATGGAACGGTAGACGGAATAATATTTGCAGACTTTAAAAATGGCGGAAGTGGCTCATGGGGAGACACTTCATATACGATATCTACAGCCACAGGACTAAAAGAATATTATATAAGTAAGACTAACTATAACGGACCATTTGGAACAAAGAACGTATTATCTGCAAGAGAAAATGGAAATGCAAGATTTAATGTAATGGCTTTAAATGATTATAATAATGGTGCTACATACAATTTTACAAGTGCAAAAAGTATAACATCAGGAGATTGGAGTACACCAACTAAAGAAAAATGGGTTATGTTTGCTGGACAATTAGGGATAACAAAGTTCAATTATAGCAAATATGGGTTAAAAGAGGATTATTGGTCATCTTCCTATATGTCGGTCGGCTTTTTGGGAGTGAGTACCTATTACCATATCCTTTTTAGTGAAGGCGATATTTATGGCGATGCAGACACAAATAGGTATCCTGTACGTCTGACTAGGACTTTCTAATAATGACTGAAAATATCTTAGGTAATAGCTAAACATGAAATATGGATAACTCTATAGTAAAAACTAAAAAATAATAAAGATTAGTATAAATTTAAATAGGTGGCAATATGGCTGCCTATTTAAATTTTTATATAAAAATTTAATTAAGGATTATTATACAGTTATATATGTTATTATTTTATATATTTTTCATTGATAAATCTCCTAAAATATGATATAGTTTGCAATGAAAAATAACAACAAAATATAAGAAACAAAAGGAGAACATAATGTTATTAGCACTTTCTGGTATTACTGGAGTGGGAAAAAGTTTTTATGCAGAAGAAATTGCAAGAAAGCTAGATTTCAAAAAAGTACATACCATAAGAACAAGAACTATGAGACCAGGCGAACAGAATGGTAAAACTGGGCTTTTTATGTCTCATGAAGAGTTACAAAAACTTAAAGATGAGGGAAAAATTGCTTACTATTTTGATGTGTTTGGCGGTACATATGCATATAAAAAAGAGGAAATTTTATCTAATGAAAATTATGTATTTGAGATGTATTATACGACCATTCAAGACTGGAAAAAAATAAGACCAGATATTGTTACTGTTTATATATTGCCAAATGATATAAATGTGGCATTAGAACAAGTAAAGAAAAGAAATTTAACACCAGAGAAAGAAAACGAGAGAATTAAAGAAACAAAAGAACAGTACAAAAATTTTATGAGTAATAAAGAATTGCAAGATATGTTTGATTACATAATATATAATAATTATGACGAAAAATCAGAAGATGAACTTATTAAATTGATTGCAAGCAAAATGAAATCAGATAAATACTAAAAATGAAAGGATAAATATGAAGGATATATTTTTTAAAAGTGATGAAAATTTTGAAAAAATAATTGCAGATACCCTAAAAGGGAAAAAGATAGTAAAAGCAAACCAGATTACAACTGGCTGGACTAACATAGTATATGAGGTTGAAACTGATGAAGGGAACTATTTCTTTAGATTTCCACGTGATGAATTCTGGTCTAGAACTATTGTGAAGGACTGTGAATTTGCAGGTTACATATACAATAAAACAGATTTTAATACTAGTAAGCTAGAACTAAAATATTATAATGGTAAACCATTTAGTGTACATAAAAAAATAAAAGGCACTCCACTTGCTAAGAAGATGGATTCACTTAGTGATAAAGATGTGGAGAATGTTGGAAATGAAATTGCAAAATTTATGTATGAATTGCATAACTTAGATTTCAATAAAGATGAAGTATTCAACACTAGAAATATTGGCTTGAAACTACCAGATTTCCTGGACGAACTTTTAAATTTACATTTGAGTGAAGATGATATAAAATTCTGGAAAGAGAGCAAAATAGATGATAGTTGCAATAACTTGGTTCATGGTGATTTGAACCCAAGCAATGTTTTGTTAGATGATAATAATAATGTTGCTGCTATTATAGATTTTGGATTTGGTGGTTTTGGAGATAAATATGATGACATTTCTAGAATAATTGGAAGATGCCCAGAAAAGTTTAAAAATGGCATTGTAAAGAGCTATGAGTCATACTCAAAAGCACCAGTCAACATGGAGATTTTAAATGATAAAATTGACAAGTGGAACAATATAGATAAAGGATATATAAATTATATGAGAAGTATAGGAATATACGAATAATGAAAAGTGTTCGAACAAAGATTGAAATTGTAACATGAAGCACACGAGTGATTTTGGAGGTATAATTTTTGGATAGTAATAGATTATTAATAATAGATGGAAACAGCATTATGAATAGGGCTTTTTATGGAATAATGAGCTCTAAATCTTTGATGTCTGCTGATGGTAAATATACGAATGCTGTATATGGATTTTTATCAATTTTATTTAAAGATTTAGAAGATTTAAAACCAGATTATATTGCAGTTGCCTTTGATTTGAAGGCTCCAACACACAGACACAAGATGTACAAGGAATACAAAGGCACACGTCATGCGATGCCACAAGAACTTGCTGAGCAAATGCCTGTTATTAAAGAAGTTTTAAAAGCAATGAATATAACGATAATCGAAAAAGAAGGCTATGAGGCAGACGATGTTATAGGCACTATTTCTAAGCAAGCATCTGATGCCGGTCATTATGTTACTATTCTCTCTGGAGATAGAGATAACTTCCAACTCGCAAGTGATAAAGTTACAATTCGTATTCCTCGTACTAAAATGGGCAAGACTGAGACAGAGGATTATGATGATTCTAAGATAATCGAAGAATATGGAGTTAAACCAGTTCAGCTAATTCAAGTAAAAGGCCTGATGGGAGATGCATCTGATAATATTCCAGGAGTTCCAGGAGTAGGAGAAAAGACTGCTCTAAAATTAATTAAGGAATATGAAAATATAGATAATTTGTATGAAAAATTAGAAGCAGGACAAGCAGATGATATCAAAGGAGCATTAAAAACTAAACTTGAAAATAACAAGGATTTAGCAATGCTATCTAGGACTCTTGGAACTATTCTAAGAGATGCACCACTAGGTGTCAAGATAGAAGACTTGAAAACCAAGGAATGGGATAAAGAGGCAGTAACAAATAAATTCAAAGAGCTTCAGTTTAATCGTTTCATAGAAAGATTTGATTTGAATGGACTTGGCACTGCAAGAAAGGAGGCCAAGATTGAAGATTTATTTACATTAGTAGAGTTAGATAAAAACACTTTAAAAGATGAGCTTTCAAAGATTAATGATAAATTTATTTATTATATCGAAAAAGAAAAGATTGAAGATGAAAGTGCAATTATAAAAGAAACATTTAAATCATTATATTTTTATAATGACAAAAAGGTATTTTATGTAAAAGACTTTGAGTTAACTCATGAAATTATTAATATCTTTGCAGACGAAAAAATAGACAAAATAAGCTATAGAACTAAACCAGACTATATCATTTTTAAAGAGCATGACTGTGAATATAATAACATAAAATATGATGCAGAGATTGCCGGATATAATCTAAACCCAACAGATAAAAACAATATTGAAGAAATGTCTAAAAAGTATTTAGACTTAGACATGGATGAATATTTAGAAAATGAATTTAATGGCACAGATGAGCAGAAGAGTGACCAGATGAATTTATTTGATAATTTGGAACAAAAAGATGATAAAGTCGACGAAAGAAGCAAATATCAGAGTGCTTTAATTTGTTATGCAATAGCAAAGCTAGAAGAAGTTACAACAAAAAAACTAGAAGAAGTAGGTTCATTAAGCCTATTTAATAATATCGAAATGCCACTAGTACCAGTATTGGCACAAATGCAATTTGATGGAATGTTGGTAGATGAAAGTGAATTAAAAGATTTTGGAGATACATTAAAAGCCCAAGTAGAAACCTTATCACATGAAATATGTGATTTAGCAGGAGAAGAATTTAATGTAAATTCTCATCAACAACTAGGAAAAATATTATTTGAAAAATTACAATTACCAGTTTATAAAAAGACTAAAAATGGCTACACAACTGATGTTGAAGTGTTAGAAAAGTTAAAAGGTCAACATCCTATTATAGAAAAAATATTGGAATATAGAACACTTGCTAAATTAAATTCTACTTATGTTGAGGGGTTAATTCCTTATATAAACCCTAAAACTAAGAGAATACACTCGAGTTTCCATCAAATAATTACTGCAACAGGAAGAATAAGCAGTACAGAGCCAAATTTACAAAACATTCCTACTAGAGCAGAATTAGGAAAGCAAATAAGAAAAGCTTTTAAACCTGCAGAAGGAAATATTTATATAGATGCAGATTATTCTCAAGTAGAATTAAGAGTGCTTGCACATATTTCACAAGATGAAAATATGATACACGCATTTAATCACGGAGAAGATATTCATAAACAGGCTGCATCAAAGGTTTTAGGAATTCCAATTGAAGAAGTTACAAAGGAGCAAAGGTCATCTGCAAAGGCCGTAAACTTTGGAATAGTGTATGGAATAAGTGACTTTGGACTTGCAAATCAGTTAGGAGTGAGCAACAAACAAGCTAAAGAATACATTAATCAGTACCTTGAAAAATATCAAGGAATAAAACACTTCATGGATGATATAGTAGAAAGTGCAAAGGCAAAGGGATATGTAGAAACTCTTTTTGGAAGAAGAAGATACATTCCAGAAATAAAATCTTCAAATTATATGGTAAGACAATTTGGAAGTCGTGTTGCTATGAATACTCCAATACAGGGAACAGCAGCAGATATTATGAAAATTGCTATGATAAATGTAAATAAAACATTGAAAGAAAATCATATTAATGGTAAAATTGTACTGCAAATACATGACGAATTGTTATTAGAAGTTAGCAAAGAAGATAAACAACAGGCAAAAGAAATTCTAAAACAATGCATGGAAAATGCAATGAAATTATCGGTTCCACTAGAAGTTGAAATATCTGAGGGTGAGGACTGGTATGAAGTAAAATAAACAAAGGAGAGTAGATGTAATTTGAAAAAACAATATAAGGTTATAGTGGGTGTTCTAATTGGTATTATACTACTTATAACTATTATAAAAGTATTTAACATAAAGCAAATTATATTACAAAAAATATATCCTAAAAAGTACTCAGAATATGTAGAAAAATATGCACAAGAATTTAACGTGGATCCATTACTGATTTTTTCCATGATAAAAGCCGAAAGCAATTTTAAAGAAAAGGCTAAATCATCGAGCGGAGCTAAGGGATTAATGCAGTTAATGGAGGCCACGGCAAACGAAATTGCTGATAAAATAGATGAACCGTTGGTTGAAGAAGAAAGCTTATTAGAGCCAGAAAAAAATATAATGATTGGCACAAAATACTATTCGGAATTATTAAAAAATTTTGACGGAAATATGTTACTTGCAATCACGGCATATAATGCTGGAATGGGAAACGTAAATCAATGGATTAGAGATGGAATAATAAAAGCTGATGGGAGTGACATAGAGAACATTCCATATAAAGAAACAAATATGTATGTTAGGAAGATTATTAATAATTATAGAATGTACCAGACTATTTATGAAGGAGCATAACAAAAGATGAAGAAAAAACAAATTACTATAAGTGTATATCAAATTTTCATAGCATTGATGGTAATAATTGCAATAATAGTAACTGTTTCGATTGTTAAGAAACATGTACCAAAAACAAATAGAATTGCGACTGGAAAGGCCAGTGATTTTAATGGTAGTGGAACGAGTGATGATCCATATAAAATAGAGAACATAGAGGACTTATTAAAATTATCAGAAAATGTAAATAGCGGAATTACATATAGCAACCAGTATTTTGAACTTACAAATAAGCTAGATTTTCAAAGTGATGAGTCATATAAAAATCCAAAAGCTAAGTATGATGACGTAAATAAAGATGGCAAAGTTGAAGATATAAAAACAGAGCTGACTACTGCAAACGGTTTTTTGCCGATTGGAGACTCAGAACATGCCTTTGAGGGGATATTTAATGGAAATGATAAAACAATAAGAAATTATTCTGTAAATATAGCTCAAGGTGCAGAAAATAATGTATTAGTTGGAGTATTTGGTAATAATAAAGGTAGAATAATAAATTTAAAAGTGACAGTAACAATTTCTGTGGACGAAAACATTGAAAATACAAAAGTATTAATTGGAACTATATCAGCAAAAAATTCTGGGATAATTCAGACTTGCAAAACGGAGGGAACAATAACAGCAAATATTAACGCAGAGAGTTCAAATATAGAAGTTGCTGGAATTTGCGCAGAAAATAGCGGAAAAATAATTGATACAGCAAATAGCATTGCAATTATATCAAATCAATTAAAAGCTGGAATAGTTGCTTTAAATTATGTTGAAAATAATACAGAAAATAGTGGTGAAATTACAAACTGTACAAATGAAGGTAAGATTGAAGAACAAACAGGATCAAAATATTATACAGCTGGTATTGTTGCAGATAATCAAAATGGAAACATTACGAGTTGCACCAATAATGGAAAGATTGATGGAAAAATTGTTGGTGGAATAGTAGGAAAATCAACTGGATACATAGTTGCTTGTCAGAATACTGCAGAAATAAGTAACTTAAAAGAAAATTCAAATGATGAAGAATTTGCAGGCGGAATTGTTGCAATATTAGAAACAGCTACAATAGAAAATTCTAAAAATACTGGAAATGTAATTGGAAGTACTAATATTGGAGGAATAGCAGGAGAAAGTAAAGGAACAATTACACAATGCCGAAATGATGGACAAGTATCTAAAGTTGTAGGAGTTATATGTAAAACTGTAAATTTAGGTGGATTAGTCGGAAAAAATGGTGAAGCAGCTAGATTATCAAATTCAAAAAATTATGGAAATGTAAATTCCGAAACAGATACTTTGGTTAATCTAGGAGGAATTTGCGGAATTTTGTATAATAATAGTATAGTAGAACTTTGTGAAAATAATGGAACTATAAGTGGTTCTGGAAAAGAAATTATACCAAATGAAGATACAAACACTAACTGTGCATCTTGTACAAGCAATAATGGTGGAAGTGCTTCAACAGACGACTTTGGACAATTAAACATTGGAATCATTTATGGAAAATACCAAGAAATATAAATTATTAAAGAAGGGAAGATGATATTTATGGCTATATTAGTTACAGGAGGTGCTGGCTTTATTGGAAGCCACACAGCAGTTGAGTTATTAAATTCAGGAAAGGATATTGTTATAGTAGATAATTTTTCTAACAGTAAGCCAAAGGCTTTAGAAGCTATTAAGAAAATTACTGGAAAAGATTTTAAATTTTATGAAATAAATTATTTGGATAGAGAAAAGTTAGAAAAGGTATTCGAAGAAAATGATATTGAGGCAGTTCTAAACTTTGCAGGTTATAAATCTGTTGGAGAGTCTGTTAGAAAGCCATTAGAATATTATGATAACAACATTTCTGGATGTCTTGTATTATTAGAAACAATGCAAAAATATGGAGTAAAGAAATTCGTATTCAGCTCATCTGCAACAGTATATGGAGAGCCAGAAAGAATTCCGCTAACAGAAGATTGTAAAACTGGTGGAACAACAAATCCATATGGAACATCAAAATTATTCATAGAGCAAATACTTAAAGATTTATATGCATCAGATAATTCATGGGATATTTGTATATTAAGATATTTCAATCCAGTAGGAGCCCATGAAAGCGGATTAATTGGAGAAGAACCACAGGGAATACCAAACAATTTAATGCCATATGTTGTAAGAGTTGCATCAGGAGAATTAAAAGAATTATCTATATTTGGAAATGATTACGATACTCCAGATGGAACAGGTGTTAGAGACTATATTCATGTTGTAGATTTAGCAAAAGGACATTTAGCAGCACTAAATAAACTAGATAAAGAAGGAAAAGGTTTATATATTTATAATCTTGGAACAGGAACTGGATACAGTGTTTTAGATATGGTGAAATCTTTCGAAGAAATTACTGGAAAGAAAGTTCCATATAAAATAACACAAAGAAGACCAGGGGATATTGCAACATGTTATTCAGACACTAAGAAGGCAAAAGAAGAACTTGGTTGGGAAGCAAAAAAAGGAATAAAAGAAATGTGTGAAGATTCTTGGAACTTCATACAGAAAAATAAGTAATATGTAAGAAAACATATTAAAGAGGTAATAATCTACTTAAGAAAAAAGTACGGGTTCTAAAACGCACAAATAAATCAAGTATTAAAGGAGTAATGTATATGCATAGTCAAATGCTTACATCTAGGCTTGGAGCAGAATTAATAAGTTACAAGCTAGATGGCATAGAAAAAATACACCAAGGACAAGATTGCATAGATGAGAATGGGAGAGTCTACTGGAAACGTCATTTTCCAGTACTATTTCCAATAGTGGGAAAGCTAAAACAAAACAAGACAATTATAAATGGCAGGACATATGAAATGGGACAACATGGATTTGCTAGAGACATGGAGTTTGAACCTGTTACAAAATTGGATAATTTTCACTCATATGTTTTAAAAAGTAATCCTAGCACTTTTGTAAAATATCCATTCGATTTTTCTTTATATGTAACATATAGAACCGATGAAAACAAACTTACAACAATGTATAAAGTTGTAAATGAAGGCGATAACAATATGACATTTGGAATAGGCGGACATCCGGCTTTCAAAATAGATCAACGAGATTTATACAGTGATGAATACTATTTGGAATTCGAAGAAGATGAGAATAAAATACATTTCTTATATCTAGTTGATGGTTTGATTGGAACAGAATATGCCAGAAATATAATGCAAGATTTAAGAAGAATACCAATAAATCAAGATTCTTTCAAGAATGATGCTATAATAATGAAAGGTTTGACTTCCCATAGAGTTAGCCTAAAAAAGAAGACTGGAAACAAAACATTGTTAACAATGGACTTTGAAGGATTTCCATATTTAGCTGTATGGTCAAAACCAGGTGCACCATTTATTTGCCTAGAACCATGGTACACAACAGCAGATGCAATAAAATCGACTGGTGTATTTACGCAAAAGACAGACATGTTAACATTAGCACCAAGAAAAGAGTTTGAATGTAAATATACTGTTGAATTCTTTAACTAGTAGTTGAAAAAATAGCTGAGAAGAACTATAAGAAAGGGATTTTATCAAAATGGCCAAAATTATATTTATAATTATTGAATTAATTGTTCTTGGAATTTCTGTAATAATGATATATGATGCTAGAAAGATAGCAACAAAAACATTTAGCTCAAATGAGACAAACGAAACAACGAAAGTATTGAAAATAGTTGGTTTTATTGCTCTAATAATAAGCTTACTAATGATATATATTACGAAAATAAAAATGTGAAAAATAAAATATTGATACTCTTTAGTAAATAAAATGTGAAACAAAATTAGCAAAAAAAGCTAGAAATGTTTCACATTTTTAAAGTTTTGCTGAAAATTGAAATACACATATGTCGAAATTTGACAGATGATTTTTCTTGACTTTATGCGTAGTTTAGATATAATAAAAAAAGTTATTTCATAAAAGTTTTATCTTTTATTTTGTATCAAATCTATTGATTTTTTCAATTAGCCATTCTGGTAAATATTTTCTACATACAATTTTATTAAACTTTTAATAACTAAATTTAAGTATAGCAATTTTTGTTGTACAAACTTAAGGAGGTTTATATATGCCAAATGAAAAGAAAAGCATATTGCAACCAAAGAATGATGTAGTGTTTAAAGCACTATTTTCAAGAGGAAAACCAAGGATTACACAGGCTATGCTGGAGGCTATTTTAAAGATGAAAATAGACAAGCTGGAGCTTGATAAAAGTACGGATTTACTAAATGAAAATGCAGATGATAAAAATGGAAGGTTAGATTTAAGAGCAATAATTAATGGGAATACTGAATGTGACATAGAGGTACAACTCACTTCAAATGATAATATAGCTGAGAGATTTGTATATTATTGGGCAAAAATGTATGCTGCAAATTTAAAAATTGGAGATACATACAGTGATTTAAGAAAAACAATATCAATAATAATTTTAGATGATAATTTTAAATTAACCAAAAATCTTGAAAAACCGCAGACAACATGGAAAATACGAGAGAGCGAAAATACACATCTTATATTGACAGATTATTTTGAAATTATTATAATAGAGATACCGAAAGTACTAAAAGCATACCATAAAAATCCAAATGACGAAGTACTACAATGGATGCTTTTTCTAGACAATCCGGAAAAAGAGGAGGTAACTCGTATAATGGAAGAAAATAAAGACATTAAGGAAGCCAAAGAAGAGTTAGACAGAATAAGTCAAGATGATATATTGAGAAGGAAAGCCTTAAATAGAACACTTGAAATAGCTGACAGATTACAATTAAAAAAAGAAGCAGAAGAAGCATTGGAAAAAGGGAAAAAGGAAAAAACTAACGAGATTGTAAAAAGAATGAAAGATGCTGATTTATCTATAGAACAAATAGCTCAAATAGTCGAATTAAAAGTTGATGAAGTAAAAGCAATATTAAATGAGAAAAATTAGGTACTTTTACTATAGCGAAAGATATACATATGGCTATTAAAAACTGAAAGTGAACTAAATCAATGGAATTTATTTAATTCTATTGATTTTTCTGTATAAAATATGTTATTATAGTAACATAATAATTAAAAGCGAAGAACAAGAGGAGTAAGTTTGGAACATCTATCCAGAGAAAAGAAGAAAAATGCTGAGATCTTCTTATAGAAAGTTAAACTGAATGTAGCTTGGGAGCTGATATATAGAAATAATAGTAAATATATCCGTGTAGTTTACGTTACAAAACAAATGAGATGTATATTTTATAGAAAGTATACAAATAAGGTGGTACCGCGAGAAATATTCTTGCCCTTAACTAAATTTAGGTTAAGTGGCAATTTTTTGTTTTATATGAAAAATGCTACTGTAACTAAAAAACAAAATATTTAAAGAAGGGATGATGTTTTATGAGTAAACACGAACTAGAAGGAAAATTTAATCCAAAAAATTTTGAAGATGAAATTTATGAGAATTGGGAGAAGAAGGGATATTTTAAACCTAGCAATGATAAGTCTAAAAAGCCATATACAATAGTAATTCCACCACCAAACATTACTGGTAGATTACACATGGGACATGCTTTAGATGAGACATTGCAAGATATATTAATTAGATATAAGAGAATGGCTGGATTTAATGCTCTTTGGGTTCCAGGAACAGACCATGCTTCTATTGCAACAGAGGCTAAGATTGTTGCTAAATTAAAGGAAGAAGGAATTACTAAGGAAGACTTAGGTAGAGAAGAATTCTTAAAAAGAGCTTGGGACTGGAAAAAGGAGTACGGCGGAATAATCACAAAGCAAATTAGAAAACTTGGAAGTTCTTGCGATTGGTCAAGAGAAAGATTTACTCTAGACGAAGGGCTTTCTAATGCTGTTCAAACCGTATTTATCAATTTGTATAATAAAGGACTAATATACAGAGGCGAAAGAATGATAAACTGGTGCCCAACTTGTCATACATCAATTTCAGATTCAGAAGTTGAATACGAGCAAGAACCTACACATTTGTGGCATATTAAATATCCAATAAAGGGTGAAGAAGGAAAATATTTAATAGTTGCTACAACAAGACCAGAGACAATGCTAGGGGATACTGGTGTTGCAGTAAATCCAAATGATGAAAGATATAAGGCTTACATTGGAAAGACAGTTGTGCTTCCAATAGTGGGAAGAGAAATTCCAATAATTCCGGCAGATTTCGTTGAGACGGAGTTTGGAACAGGTGCGGTAAAACTTACTCCTGCACATGACGTAAACGATTATCAAGCAGGATTAGATAATAATTTAGAAATGATAAAAGTATTTGATGAAAATGGAATAATGAATGACATAGTTCCTGAATTTGCAGGATTAGACATATATGAAGCAAGAAAACGTATAGTAGAAAAATTGAAAGAGATTGGAGCTTTGATAAAAATAGAAGACTACACACATGATGTAGGAAAATGCTATAGATGCCATCAAACAATAGAACCAATGATTTCAAAACAATGGTTTGTAAAAATGGAACCACTTGCAAAACCAGCAATAGAAGCTGTAAAGAGTGGTAAAACAAAATTTATACCAGAAAGATTCGATAAAACATATTTTAATTGGTTAGAAAATATCAAAGATTGGTGCATATCAAGACAATTATGGTGGGGACATAGAATACCTGCATATTACTGTGATGACTGCGGTGAAATAATGGTTGGAAAAGAAATGCCAGAAAAATGCGATAAATGTGGAAGCACACACTTGCATCAAGACGAAGACACATTAGATACATGGTTTAGTTCTGCATTATGGCCATTCTCAACACTTGGTTGGCCAGAACAAACAGAAGATTTCAAATACTTCTATCCAACTTCAACATTAGTAACAGGATATGACATAATACCATTTTGGGTGATGAGAATGATGTTTTCTGGAATAGAACACACAGGTGAAGTTCCGTTTAAAGATATACTAATACATGGAATTGTAAGAGATGCTCAAGGTAGAAAAATGTCTAAGAGTTTAGGAAATGGAATAGATCCACTAGAAATAATAGACAAATATGGAACAGATGCATTACGTTTATCATTAATAATGGGAATAACACCAGGAAATGACATAAGATACATGCCAGAAAAACTAGAATCAGCTTCAAACTTTGCAAACAAACTATGGAACGCATCAAAATTCGTTCTAATGAATATAAATGGAATACAATCTGGGGACGGAGAAAAAAATGTATCATCATCATCAATAATGGACATAGATGTTTCAAAATTAGAATATGAAGATAAGTGGATTTTGTCTAAATTAAATACACTAATAAAAGAAGCTACAGCAAATCTTGATAATTTTGATATGGGAGTATATGCTCAAAAAATATATGACTTCACATGGAATGAGTTCTGCGATTGGTATATTGAAATTGTAAAACCTCGTTTATATAACAAAGAGAATACAGATGAAAAAGCTGTAGAATCAAGAATAACAGCTCAAAAAGTTCTAAACAAGGTATTGGGAGATATATTAAAATTATTACACCCAATTATGCCATTCATAACTGAGAAAATATATGATGAGCTATATACAAATGACGAAAGTATAATGATTTCTGCTTGGCCAACATATTGCGAGGAATATGAATTTGAGAAAGAAGAATATCATCTAGAAGAAATTAAGAAAATAATAATTCAAATTAGAAATACAAGAACAAACATGAATGTTCACCCATCTAAGAAATCAGAATTGATTTTTGTAATAGATGATGAAGAATACAAAACATTAATAGAAAATTCTAAACCATGGCTTGAAAAACTGGGATTTGCGTCTAAAATAGAAATAGAAAAAGACGAAACAAACATACCAAAACATGTTGTAACAATGCTTGCAGACGGAATAAAAGCATTCATTCCATCAGAAGAACTAGTTGATTTAGCCGAAGAGAAGGCAAAACTAGAGGCTGAAAAGGCAAGACTTGAAGCAGAAGTTGCAAGAAGTACAAAAATGCTTTCAAATCCAGGATTCGTAAACAAGGCTCCAGAGGCTAAAGTTCAAGAAGAAAAAGAAAAAATGCAAAAATACAAAGAAATGCTAGAAGACACAATAAAGAGGTTAGAGCAAATATAACAATATATTATCAATTAAATTTTTAAAAATTTAATTAAATAATTGTATAAAAAAATAGATAGTCTACAAAAACAATTCTAGAAAATAAAAAGAGATTTCTGAAAAAAATTTTATGAAAAGTGAAATTTTATATTCAGAATCTCTTTTTTTATGCAGAAATTGCCCAAATAATAAATTTGAACTGACCTTTCAGTCTAAGGACATTTCCTACAATTTGTGGTATAAAAATATTGCGAATTCAAAGGAGGAATATATGTCAGAAAAATTATATGAAACAATAGAAATTACAGACTTAAAGGATATGCTGAACAAAACAAAAGAATTATATGGAGATAAACCGGCATATAAAATAAAGCAAAAAGATGAGAATACACAACCAAATTATAAGGTTATAACACATAAAGAAGTTAGAAATATGATAGATGCTCTAGGAACAGCATTAATAGATATAGGGCTTAAAGATAAAAGAATAGCGATAATAGGAGAAAATAGATACGAGTGGGAGATTGCGTATCTTTCGGTGGTTTGTGGAACAGGAACAGTTGTACCATTAGATAAGGCACTTCCTGAAAATGAACTTGAAAATTTGATAGAACGCTCTGAGATTGAAGCTATTTTCTACTCTAGTAAATATGAGGAAATACTAACAAGAATAAAAAGCAGCCCAGAGAATAAATTAAAACACCTAATATCAATGGACAATTTAGAAAATACAGATGGAATTTATTCAATGCAAGAATTGATAAAACAAGGTAAAGAGCTGGTAAAACAAGGCAATAGAGAGTTTATAGATGCAAAGATAAATGCTGACGAGATGAGTATAATGTTATTTACTTCAGGAACAACATCGAATTCAAAGGTGGTTGCACTATCACACAAAAATATAAGTTCTAATTTGATGGCAATTGGAAGCGTTTTAGATGTAAATTCAACAGACACTATACTTTCAATATTGCCAATTCATCATGTTTTTGAGTGCACAGTAGGTTTTTTATTTTCACTTTATAAAGGTGCTCAAACAGTTTTCTGCGATGGAATAAGGCATGTTGTAGAAAATTTAAATGAATATAAGGTTACAGTTATGGCTTGTGTTCCAGGAATTTATGAGAGAATCTTTATGATGATTAGAAAGAATTTAGAAAAGCAAGGAAAATTAGAAGAAATATTAAGAAAAGAAGAAGAATATAAAAATTCATCAATGGAAGAAAGAAAACAGGCTTTTAAGGAAATTCACAATCTAATAGGCGGAAATATTAAATTGTTTATAAGTGGAGCAGCAGCTTTAGATTCTGAAATAGAAGCAAGGTACAGATTACTTGGAATAAATATTGTGCAAGGATATGGTCTAACAGAAACATCACCAGTAGTTGCTGTTGGAACGAATAAAGAGTACAGAACTGGATCGATTGGTAAGGCTATTCCAGGTATAGAGGTTAAACTTGCAAATACAGATAAAGATGGAATGGGAGAATTATTGGTAAAAGGTCCAAATGTTGCATTATGCTATTATAATGATGAACAAGCTACCAAGGATGCTTTCGAGGGAGAATGGTTCCATACCGGAGATTTAGCTAAAATAGATGACGAAGGTTACATATTTATCTGTGGTAGAAAGAAAAGCGTAATAGTACTAAAAAATGGTAAGAATATATTCCCAGAAGAAATGGAATGTTTGGTAAACAAGATAGAAGGCGTAAAAGAATCTTTTATATTTGGAAAGCAACAAAGTAGTGATAAAAATGATATTAAGATAAATGTAAAAATAGTATTTGACAGAGAGATTTTAAAAGATGTTTATGGAGCAACTACTGATGAAGAAATACGAAAAACATTAGCAGGAAAGATAAAGATAATTAACACACAAATGCCAAAATATAAAGCAATTAGAGGTATAATTTTGACGGAAGAACCATTAATAAAAACGACAACGAATAAGATAAAGAGGCAGGCAAATCTAGATGAAATTAATAAATCTGAAAACTAATAAATTGGGACAAAATTTTAAGTATTATGAGAAAATAGATTCAACGCAAAGTGAAATTTGGAGGCTCATAAAGTCAAAAAACATAACGGACGGAATGCTTGTAATGAGCAACATTCAGACGAATGGGCAAGGAACTCATGGCAGAGTATGGCACACAGACGAAACTGAAAATATTGCATTTTCTTTCTATGTAAAGATAGATGACAAACCAGAGAGATTAGAAGGAATAACAATAGACATGGCCACAATAATACAGAAAATATTTGAAGATTTGTATAAAGTGAAACTTACAATAAAGAGTCCAAATGACCTAATGCTTAACGACAAAAAAGTTGGAGGAATATTAACACAATCTAAAGTGGAGAATGGAATAACTAAATTTTTAGTTATTGGAATAGGAATAAATACTTGCAAAATACACTTTTCAGAAGATATAAAGCAGATTGCAACATCAATAAAAAAAGAAACTGGAATTGACATTGATAGAGAAAAAATAATATCAGAATTTTGTAATAGATTTGAAAAAGTGCTAGAGACAAGGATTTCAAAGAACGAAGATTAAATAGCATATCAACATATGCAGTGCTAGTAGATGAATAATGGCTGAGAAATATTTACAAATTTTTCAGTCAAATTGTAAGAAAGGAGTAAGATACACTATGAAAATTGGATTTTTATTTTCTGGGCAAGGCTCACAATCTGTTGGAATGGGCAAAGACTTGTATGAAAATTTTACAGAAATAAAAAAATTATATGAATACTCAGAAAAAATAACTGGAATAGATATTGCTAAAATTAGTTTTGATGGACCAGATGTTGAACTTAATAAGACTCAAAATACACAACTTGCCATTTTAATAGAATGTTTAGGAATATCGCAAATATTAAAGGAAAATGGAATTATACCAGATGCAATGGCAGGACTAAGCCTTGGAGAATATACAGCTTTAATAGAAGATGGTGTTTTTAATATAGAAGATGGAATAAATATAGTTTCTAAAAGAGGAGAAATAATGCAAAATTTTACTCCGAAAGGAAATTGGAAAATGGCTGCAATACTTGGCTTAGATGATGAAAATGTAGAAGAAATCTGCAAAAATATTTCATCTGGTTTTGTAAAGCCAGCAAATTACAATACACTTGGACAAGTTGTGGTTTCTGGTGAAGAACAGGCTGTGTTAAACGCTGGAGAAGAGGCAAAAAAAGCAGGAGCTAAGAAAGTAAGTCTGCTTAACACTGCAGGACCATTTCATACAGAAAAATTAAGTGAGTGTTCAAGAGAATTGAAGATGGAAGTAGATAAGATAAGTATAAACTCGAAAAATTCTATAGTAATAAAGAATTTAGACGGAAAGTATTATGAAGAAAAGGACAATATATCTGAAATTTTGGCAAAACATATAATGAATCCGGTAAGGTTTACAGAATGCCTAAAAACCATGTATGAAAGTGGAATAGACACATTCATAGAAATTGGCCCAGGAAAAACTTTAAGCAGTTTTGTAAAAAGAATGAAGTTTGAAAATGCAAAAATAATGAACATAAATGATGTATCAAGCTTAGAACAAGTGATTAAGGAGGTTAAAGAAAATGGCTAAAGTAGCATTTATAACAGGAGCAACCAGAGGGATTGGAAAACAAATTGCAATAGAATTTGCAAAAGATGGTTATGACATTGCATTTAATTATAGAAAAGAAAATGAAGATTTAGAAAATATAAAGAAACAGATAAAAGAGTTAAATGTAAGATGCTTGCCAGTAAAAGGTGATGTATCAATTTTTGATGATACTGCAAATATGGTAAACCAGATTATAAATGAATTTGGAAAGATTGATGTTTTAGTAAATAATGCAGGGATTACAAAAGATGCATTATTGATGAGAATGAAAAAAGAGGATTTTGAAGATGTTATAAATGTTAATCTTGTAGGCACATTCAATGTAACAAAAAACGTAATACCATACATGATAAAACAAAGAAGTGGAAGAATTATAAACATTTCTTCAGTGGTTGGAGTAAGTGGAAATGCTGGTCAAACAAACTATTCGGCTTCTAAAGCGGGAATAATAGGATTTACAAAGAGTTTGGCAAAAGAAGTCGCAAGTAGAAAAATTTTGGTAAATGCGGTAGCACCAGGATTTATAGAAACACAAATGACAGATGTTTTGAAACAAGAAGTAAAAGAAGAAATTGCAAAAAACATACCATTACGAAGAATGGGAACGCCAGAAGATGTGGCAAATGTTGTAAAATTTTTGGCAGGAGAACAAAGCTCATACATAACAGGACAAGTTATTAATGTAGATGGCGGAATGTTAATGTAATTTTGCAAAAATAGAAAGACTTAACCAGTCTTATTTAAAATGCTGGTAAAGAGTAAAATCGGTTAGAGAGGAATGGAAAAAATGGATAAAAGAGTTGTTATAACAGGATTAGGTGCGATAACTCCAATTGGAAAAAATGTTGAGGAAAACTGGAATTCAATAAAGGAAAAGAAATGCGGAATAGATGAAATTACTTTATTTAATACAGAAAACTTTAAAACTAAGCTTGCTGCAGAAGTAAAAGAATACAATCCGATTGAACACTTTGATGCAAAGCAGGCAAAAAGATTAGATAGATATTCTCAATTTGCAATAATTGCAGCAATAGAGGCTGTAAAATCTAGTGAAATTTCAAAAGAAAATACAGATTTTAATAGAGTTGGAATATTTGTAAGTTCAGGAATTGGAGGGCTTACTACTATTCAAGAACAATGTAGAATAGACAACGAAAAAGGCAATAAAAGAGTATCTCCAATGTTTATTCCAATGTCAATAGCAAATATGGCTGCTGGAAACATAGCAATTGAATTTGGGTTTAAAGGAGAGTCAATATCTATTTTAACTGCTTGTGCATCTTCAACTCACGCGATTGGAGAAGCATATAAAACAATCAAATTAGGACTTGAAGATGTTGTTATAGCAGGTGGAGCAGAGGCTGCTATATGTGAGGTTGGAATTGCTGGATTCGAAAATATGAAGGCATTATCATTTGAAACAGATAAAAATAGAGCAAGCATTCCTTTTGATAAGAGAAGAAACGGTTTTGTAATGGGAGAAGGTGCTGGAATTGTTGTGCTAGAAGAGCTTGAACATGCAAAACGCAGAAATGCAAAAATTTACGGAGAAATAATAGGCTTTGGTGCAACAACGGACGCATATCATATAACATCACCATGTCCTGACGGAGAAGGAGGAGCCTGTGCAATGCAAAGAGCTCTGGATGATGCCAAAATATCGGCAAATGAGGTAGATTATATAAATGCACATGGAACATCTACTCATTTAAATGATTTAACAGAGACCCTAGCAATAAAGAAAGTATTTGGAAACAATACTGATGTAATGGTAAGCTCAACAAAGGGCAATACAGGCCATCTGCTTGGAGCTGCGGGTGCAGTTGAAGCAATAATATGTACAAAAGCGATGGAGGAAGGGATTGTTCCACCAAATATAAATTACAAGGAAAAAGACGAAGAGTGCGACTTGAATTTAGTTGTTGGAGATTCAAAAAAAGAAAACTTAAACATAGTATTATCCAATTCATTGGGCTTTGGTGGACACAATGCTTGCATTGCAATAAAAAAATTTGAAGATTAAAAATTAAGAAAGGAGTACGATTATTAAAATGGAATATGACAAAATAAAACAGTTAATAGAAGATATGGGAAATTCTAAGTTGACATCTATAGACATCGATTTTGCAGATGGAACAAAGATAAAAATGACAAAACAAAACAATCAGACAACAAAGGACAATTATTTTGTAGAGAAAAATAATAACAACCAAGAAAAAATAGAAAATTTGCAAGGGATTGTAGAAGAAAATTTTAGTCAAAAGACTGATTACCCAGAAAAAACAAAAGAAAAAAACAATATCGTTAAATCTCCTATGGTTGGAACATTTTATCTAAAACCTTCACCAACATCAAATGCTTATGTTGAAGTTGGAAAAGAAGTAAAAAAAGGAGATACACTTTGTATAATAGAGGCAATGAAACTAATGAATGAAATTGAATCAGATTATAATGGTAAAATAGAAAAAATATTAGTAGAAGATGGACAACCAGTAGAATATGGCACGCCATTATTTGAAATTGCCTAAAAATATTTCGCCCAAAAAGGGACGTCCCTATTGGGCGAAAAGGAGGAAAAATGTTAGAGAAAGAAGATATAGAAAAAATAATTCCGCAGAGGGATCCATTTTTAATGATTGATGAGGTTGAAGAATTTGTACCTGGAGAAATGGCTATAGCTTATAAGAATGTGAACGAAAATGAATGGTATTTTAAGGGACATTTTCCAGGTAATCCGATTATGCCAGGTGTATTAATTACAGAGAGCTTAGCTCAAACCGGTGCGGTTGCAATATTAAGCCTAGAAGAGAATAAAGGAAAAAATGCTTTATTCGGTGGAATTGATAAATTAAGATTTAAAAAAATGGTTGTGCCAGGAGATAAATTAAAACTAGAAGTAAAAATTATAAAGAAGAAAGGTCCGATAGGAATCGGAGAAGGAATTGCAACAGTGGATGGTAAACTTGCTGCAAAGGGAGAGTTTACTTTTGCGGTTGTTTAAGAAATGATGCGAACAGCTCAAAATAGTTACGAGTCAAATGCTAGTAGTATGTTATAAACTTTACAAAGACTAAAAATAGAGAAAGGCTAGGAATAATTTAAAAAATGAACAAGATTTTGATTGCTAATAGAGGAGAAATTGCAGTTCGTATTATAAGAGCGTGCAAAGAAATGAATATAAAAACTGTTGCTGTATATTCAGAGGCTGATAAAGAAGCACTACACACTAAACTTGCAGATGAGGCTATTTGTATAGGACCAGCAAACCCTAAACAAAGTTATTTAAACATTAAGAACATAATAGAGGCTGCTAACATTACTAAAACAGATAGCATTCATCCAGGTTTTGGATTTTTATCTGAAAATGCAGAGTTTGCAAAAATTTGTGAGGAATCAAATATTAAATTTATTGGACCAAAGTCAAATGTAATAAATCTTTTAGGGAATAAATCAAATAGCAAAAAATTAATGCAACAAGAAGGAGTTCCAACAATTCCTGGCTCAGATGGCAGTGTGAAAAATTTGAAAGAAGCAGTTCTAGTGTGCGAAAAAATTGGCTATCCTGTGCTTTTAAAAGCTTCTGCCGGTGGTGGTGGAAAAGGAATAAGGCAAGTAAATTCATTTGATGAATTAGAAACTAATTATAATATTGTTAAGCAAGAGGCAAAAAATGCTTTTAATGATGATGAAATATACATAGAGAAATTTATTCAAAATCCTAGACACGTTGAGATTCAGATATTAGCAGATGAACATGGAAACATTGTTCACTTAGGTGAAAGAGATTGTTCGCTTCAGAGAAATCATCAAAAAATAATAGAAGAAACACCATCAACTGCTATTGATGAAAAACTAAGAAATAAAATGGGAAATGCGGCAATAAAAGCAGCAAAAGCAGCTGGATACACTAGTTGTGGAACTGTAGAATTTTTAGTGGATAAAGATAAGAATTTTTATTTTATGGAAATGAATACAAGAATTCAAGTAGAACACCCAATTACAGAAATGCGTACAGGAATAGACATAGTAAAAGAACAAATAAAGATTGCAGCAGGAGAAAAATTAAAAATTAAGCAAAAAGATATTGAGTTTAGGGGGAGCTCTATTGAGTGTAGAATAAATGCAGAAAATCCAAGTAAAAAATTTAGACCTTCACCAGGAACTATAACTGGAATAAACCTTCCAGGAGGAAATGGTGTACGTGTTGATACTGCAATTTATGCGGGTTACACCGTGCCTGCAAATTATGATTCTATGATAGCAAAAATAATTGTGCATGGGCAGACTAGAGGAGAGGCTATAAGTAAAATGAAAAGAGCATTGGAAGAGCTTGTGGTTGAAGGAATAGATACTAATAGAGATTTCTTATATAGTATAATTACTCATCCAGACTTTATAAGAGGAAACTTTGACACATCCTTTATAGAAAAGATGATGGAAGAAAAATCCTGAAATAAATATAGTTTCTTAGAGTTGGAATAATTAAAGTAAAAATACAATACATAGTTCATTAGAATACTTGGCTAAGATTATATTAAGAAATGTAAAAGCATAAAAGAGAGGAAAATGCAATGATTGTAGACCAGATAAAGAAAAGAGAAAATAAGCTAATAAATAACAAAAATTCTAGAATTGACATACCAGTTGGAAAATGGGTAAAGTGTGAAAATTGCAAAGAAATTTTATACAAGGAAAATCTGAGAAACAATTTAAGTGTGTGCCCTAATTGTGGTCATTATTTTAGAATGCATATTGGCAGAAGGCTAGAGCAAATAATAGATGAAGGAACATATAAAAGGTTTAATTTAAACATAGATACTACCAATCCATTAGGCCTGGAAGATTATGAAAAGAAAATAAAGTCGTTAAGAGAAAAGACAAGACTCGAGGAAGCAGTAAGCTGTGGAATAGGCAAGATAAATGGAGAAGATGTAGTAATATGCATAATGGATAGTGGTTTTTTGATGGGTAGCATGGGTGCAGTAGTGGGTGAAAAAATAACATACAGCATAGAAAAGGCAATTGAATTTAAGATGCCAATTGTAATATTTTGTTGCTCTGGAGGTGCAAGAATGCAAGAAGGGATAATATCACTTATGCAGATGGCAAAAACTACTGCTGCACTAACAAAGCTAGACAAAGCAGGCTTGTTATATATATCTGTACTAACAGACCCAACATATGGTGGAGTTACAGCTTCTTTTGCAAGCTTAGGAGATATAATTTTAGCCGAACCGGGTGCAATGATTGGGTTCGCAGGGCAAAGAGTAATAAAACAAACTATTGGAGAAGAATTGCCTGAAGGATTTCAAACTGCAGAGTTTTTGCTAGAACATGGGTTTATAGACAAAATAGTAGAAAGAAAAGATATGAAAGAAACACTAAGCAGATTATTAAAATTAAATAGATGATTGCTAAGCAGAAAAAATTTCGAAGAGGAGTTTTTATATGGTAGAAAAAATAGAAAAAAATGTGCTTACGGCTTGGGAACGTGTTGAAATTGCAAGAAACCCAAAGAGAAAAACAGCATTAGATTATATAAACGAAATATTTGATGAATTTATAGAACTTCATGGTGATAGATGCTATGGAGATGACAAAGCTATGGTATGTGGATTAGGCAGGATTGAAAATCAAAATTATACAATAATTGCAGAACAGAAGGGCAGAAATACCAAGGAAAATATCGAAAGAAATTTTGGAATGCCAAATCCAGAAAGTTATAGAAAAGCAATTAGGATTATGAAACAGGCCGAAAAATTTAATAGACCCGTAATTACATTTATAGATACGAAAGGAGCTTATCCTGGTGTAGAAGCGGAACAAAGAGGACAGGGTGAGGCAATTGCAAAATCTATGTTTGAAATGGCAAAACTCACAGTACCAGTAATTGCAATTGTAATTGGAGAAGGTTCGTCAGGAGGAGCCTTAGCAATAGGGGTTGCAAACAAGGTAATAATGCTGGAAAATGCTATATATTCAATATTGTCTCCGGAGGGATATAGCAGTATACTATGGAAAGATTCGAGTAGGTTCAAAGAGGCTGCAGATAGAATGAAATTAACAGCAAATGATTTATATGACATGGGGATAATAGAAACAGTAATTAAGGAGTCAATTGAAAATTATACAACAGAAAAAGAATTGTTAAAAAATATAACAGATAAAATAAAACAAGAAATACAAACAACTGTTCAAGAATTTAAAAGTAAAACAAAAGATGAAATTGTAGAAGAAAGATACCAAAAATTTAGAAAAATAAGCGGATTTAAGGAGGTTTAGCTAATGTTACTAGAAGGCAAAAAAATATTAATAATGGGAATTAGAAATAAATGGAGTATTGCGTTTGGCATTGCTCAATCAGTGTATGAAAATGGAGGTAAACTTATATTTACATACAGAGGAGAGGGCAACAAAGAAAAAATAGAAGAGCTTGTATCTGAATTTAAAGGCAGCAAAATATATGCACTAGATGATGCCTCTGATGACGAACAGGTAAAATCTGTTTTTGAAAATATAAAAGAAGAAAACGGAAAAATAGATGGAATAGTACATTCAATAGCACATGCAAACACAGAAGACTTGCATAATGATTTTATATATACAAGTAAAAACGGGTATTTACATGCTATGGAAACTAGTGCATATTCATTGCTACTTGCTACAAGAACGGCAAAAGAAATAGATATGCTAAATGAACACTCTAGCATAGTAACATTAACATATCATGGTTCTACGAAAGTAATAAACGGTTACAATGTAATGGGAGCTGCAAAAGCAGCATTAGAAGCAAATGTAAGATATCTTGCAGAAAACCTTGGAAAAGAAGAAATGCGAGTAAACGCAATATCTGCAGGACCAATAAAAACACTATCTGCTAAAGGAATAAAAGACTTTTCATCGATGCTTACAATAGTGGAAGAAAAAGCACCGTTACACAAAAATGTAACTACAAAACAAGTTGGAAATGTAGCTACATTTTTGCTAAGTGATATGTCATATGCAATAACAGGACAAGTGATATATGCAGATAATGGCTATAATATAATGGGAGCATAAGGTAGATTATAATTATTGTACTATTTGCTCTTGAAATTTATGTGTTTATGGTGTAATGAAAAACAAGCGTAAATGTGTCGAAATTTGACACACGGTTATGCTTGTTTTTATGCATTTTTAGGTATATAATTCAGATACTTTAAGTAGATGAAAACCTATAAAGAGTAATTAACGTTAATTTTTATTTAGAATTCTAAAAAATTTTATCAAATTATTATTAAATCTAAGAATTTAATTTCTGTATTCGCTATAGCGAAAGGTTGAATACCAAACTTTATATTAAAATAATTGTGATCCAAAGAGAAATATTATATTGAGAACTTCCAGAGAAAAGTTGTGAGAAAAAATATACAAAAATTTTACTTATTAGTTGAAAAACAGCAAATAGAATGGTAAAATGGAAAGGAAGCCAATGGACGATTTACAAGAAAATAACATTAGAACAGAAGAACAAAAAGTAAAAAGACTGCCACTAACATCAGATTATGTCTTTAAAAGAATATTTGCAAGAGAAGAAAATACTTGCAGCAGAGCAATTAAAAGCTAATCAGAATTATAAAGAATTAAAAAAGATAATAACAATAAACATATTAAAATATAATTATTTAGAGAGAAATTCATATCATTCAATAGCACGAATGAAATATGAGGATACAAAACCAATAGAATTTGTTGATATGGGCTACAACAAGGAAGAGAAAGAAGCAACAAATACATTTGAAATGCACTTTATAGAATTACCAAAATTTAAACAAAAAAATCCAGACTGCAACACAAAGCTAGAGCAATGGCTATGGTTGATAGATGGAAGTAAGGAGGAGAAAGTAGAAATGTCGGCCAAAGAAAATAAAGAAATAGACAAAACAGTAAAAGAACTAAATAAATTAAGCAAAGATCCAGACGAAGTGGCAAAGTATGAAGAACGTGAGTGGAGTATAATGAGATACAATGTAGAGATGAAAACAAACAGAGAACTTGGAGAAAAAGAAGGAGAAAAGAAAACAAAAGAAAAAATCGTGAAAGCGTTAAAAAACATGAATTTATCTATAGAACAAATAGCTCAAGCAGTTGAACTAACCAAAAAAGAAGTAGAAGCAATATTAAAGACACAGGAAAATTAGAGAAAAAGTATAAGGTAGTTAGTTTTTGTATGCTAACTACCAGTTCTGGATTGATTTTATCAAATTATTATTAAATTTAGAAATTTTATTTCAAGATTTGCTATAGTGAAAGGTATTGAAATAAATACATAAATATGTTATACTTTGATAGTATTTTAGCGTATTTAATACGCTATGCTGTGTAACCAAAATCCTGATAAATGGAGGAGAATTGCTATGACAGAAAAATTACTTCGGGACGTTATCAAGGAAGCAAAAGAAAAAAAGCAATTAGGAATAGTTATTTGGTCCAGTTGGACTACATGGGAAAATATGGGGCAAGGAAATAAAGAAGTTGAAGACCTTGCTATGGAGCAAATTGCCGAAGGCAAAGAAGCAACGATGAATATAAAATGTGGGTTTTCAATGCCAGCATTTATTGCAATTCCTGTAGAAAAGTTCGAAGCTGGAGAAAAATATTTTAATTACGTTTTCAATGCTTGCAAAGCAGGGCGTTACGAAGGTCCAATCAAGTTTGTTCCGTCAAATGAATTTAGCGAATTCTTTTAAGGAGGTAAAGGAGGTTCCCGTTTGGGAACCTCTTAAATTTTTATTATAATTAAAGAGAAAAGAATATAATCTGTATTGAAAAATCTCCCTTTTGATGATAGAATTAGACAAAATATTACAAATGGGGGAAAAACAATGCCAGATTTTGTACATTTACACGTGCATAGTGAGTTTAGTTTACTAGATGGAGCAAACAGAATTAAAGATTTACCAGTTAGAGCAAAAGAGCTTGGAATGAAGGCTATGGCTATTACAGACCATGGCGTTATGTTTGGTGCAATCGATTTTTATAAGGCATGTTTGGCAAATGGAATTAAGCCTATAATTGGTTGCGAAGTTTATGTTGCCCCAAGAGGAAGAGAGGATAAAGACCCTAATATTGATGCAAGGTATAACCACTTAATTTTACTTGCGAAGGATAATGAGGGCTATAAAAATCTTACAAAACTTGTTTCTATAGGATTTACAGAAGGATTTTATTACAAGCCAAGAATTGATAAAGAAGTGCTAGAAAAGTACCATGAAGGATTGGTTTGCTGTAGTGCATGTTTGGCTGGAGAGGTTTCACAGGCGATTCTAAAAGGTGATATGGAAGAGGCTGAGAGAGTTGCTACATGGTTTAAGAATGTATTTGGAGAAGATTATTATCTAGAAATACAAAATAATGGAATTAAAGAGCAAGTTTTAGTAAATCAAAAGCTAATTGAACTTTCAAGAAAGTTGAACATAGAGCTTGTTGCAACAAATGATTCGCACTATTTAAGAAGAGAAGATGCTTACAACCATGAGATTTTACTTTGTATTCAGACTGGCAAAAAGATTACCGACGAAGATAGAATGAAGTTTGAAACAGACGAGCTATATATTAAGTCACCAGAAGAGATGGCAGACTTTTTCTCTGGCGTGCCTGAAGCAATAGAAAACACTGTAAAGATTGCAGATAAGTGTAATGTAACCTTTGAATTTGGACACACAATACTTCCAAATTATGATGTGCCAGAAGAATTTGCTACACATTACGATTATCTAGAAAAGCTATGTAATGATGGAATAAAAAATAGATATGGAGATAATCCTTCACAAGAAATTATAGACAGAAAAAATTACGAGTTAGGCGTAATCAAGAAAATGGGCTATGTTGACTATTTCTTGATTGTATGGGATTACATACATTATGCTAAAACTCAAGGAATACCAGTAGGACCGGGAAGAGGTTCTGGAGCTGGTTCTATTGTTGCGTATGCCATAGAAATTACAGACATAGACCCAATGAAGTATGCTTTACTTTTCGAAAGATTTTTAAATCCAGAGAGAATAAGTATGCCCGATTTTGACGTTGACTTTTGCTACGAAAGAAGACAAGAGGTAATAGACTATGTTTCTAGAAAGTACGGCCCAGACCATGTTTCACAGATTATTACCTTTGGAACTATGTCTGCCAGAATGGTTATAAGAGATGTAGGAAGAGTCTTAGATGTTCCTTATGCAACGGCTGATAAGCTTGCAAAAATGGTTCCAAACGAGCTACACATTACAATAAAAAAGGCACTGGAACAAAACAAGGAATTTAAAGATGAGTATGAAAACAATCCAGAAACGAAGAAATTACTAGATATTGCAATGGCCTTAGAAGGAATGCCAAGACAGGCTTCTACACACGCTTGTGGTATAGTTATTACAAAAGATCCAGTTGTAACCTATGTTCCACTATATGTAAGAGATGGAATGATTTCGACACAATACATAATGACTACACTTGAAGAATTAGGTCTATTAAAGATGGATTTCTTAGGTCTTAGAACTTTAACCGTTATACAAGATACTATAAATTTGGTTAAGAAAAATAGAGGCATAGATGTAAAATTTGACCAAGGAATGAATGACCCGAAGGTATTCAAATTGTGGCAAGATGGAAACACGATGGGAATATTCCAGTTTGAGAGTCAGGGGATGACAAACTTCATGAAGGAACTTAAGCCAGACTGTTTGGAAGATTTAATTGCCGGAGTTTCACTATATCGTCCAGGACCAATGGACCAAATTCCAAGGTATATATCGAATAAAAAAGACCCAGACCATGCTGTATACACACATGACAGCCTAAAGCCAATATTAAAAGTAACTTATGGCTGTATGGTTTACCAAGAGCAGGTTATGCAGATAGTTAGGGACTTAGCTGGGTATTCGCTAGGACGTGCAGATTTGGTACGTCGTGCCATGGGTAAGAAAAAACTAGAAGTAATGGCAAAAGAAAGAGAAATATTTATACATGGTCAAGTAGACGAAAATGGGAACATAATAGTACCAGGCTGTGTAAGAAATGGAATAGACGAAAAATCTGCCAACAAGATATTTGATGAGATGTCTGAATTTGCAAAATATGCTTTCAATAAATCACATGCTGCTTGCTATGCAGTTGTATCATATAGAACAGCATACTTAAAAGCATATTATCCAACAGAATTTATGGCAGCAATGCTAAACAGCTTTTTAGGAAATCTAGATAAAATTCCAGAGTACATTGATGAATGTAAAAGAATGAACATAGAAATTCTAAAGCCAGACATTAACAGAAGTTATACGAAGTTTACAGTAGATGGTGGCAAAATAAGATTTGGACTAGGAAGTATTAAAAATGTTGGACTTGCTGCAGTAGACACGATTGTTGCAAATAGAGAAAAGAATGGAGAATACATAAGCTTTACAGACTTTTGCGAAAGAATGGAAGGTGAAGCAGTAAATAAAAAATGTATAGAGAGTTTAATAAAAGCAGGAGCATTTGATAACTTTGCAGAAACTAGAAGTACATTAATGGCTTCGTTTGAAGACATAATAGATACAATTTCTGGAGCATCAAGAAAAAATATACAAGGCCAAGTCTCGATGTTTGATATGGCGATGTCACAAACAGACTCAAGCAAAGATGATATGGAAAAGCTAAAATACAAATATACAACTCTAAAAGAATATTCAGATCAAGAATTATTATCAATGGAAAAAGAGATGCTCGGAATATATGTATCTGGACATCCACTTGAAAAATATAGAGAGCTAATAGAAAAATTTGCAGATGTAAACACACTTCAAATGAGAGACGCAAGCGAATTAGTTAGCACAGAAAACGAAGAAGATGTGTCACCAGAAAAATTAGCTGGAAGAGTACAACAATTAAAAGACGGACAATTTGTAAAATATGCCGGAATAATAACTGGAATAAAGAAAAAATATACAAAAAATAACAAATTAATGGCATTTGTTACAATAGAAGATTTATATGGAAGTGTAGATGTAATTGTATTCGAAAATTGCTACAATCAATGTTCAAACGAATTGATAGATGAGAACATAGTACTTGTAGAAGGACGTCTAAGCATAAGAGAAGATGAAGCTCCAAGCATAATTGCAAGAACAATAAGAAACTTAGAAGATGTAGCAAATAATCCAAGTTCTACAAATATATCAGTCAATAATGAAAATGGTGCAAATCAAGCAGTAAAAATATCTAAAAAAAGATTAAACATAAATATAACTAATTTAGATGAAGCACAAAAAGACAGACTAAGAGGGGCATTGAAATTCTTCAATGGGGATAGAAACAACACTCAAATAGAAATAATAAATGGAGAAAAAATAGCTCCAGCAGGAGGCTTATTCGTAACGCCAGAAATATTGGAAGAAATACAAGAAATTGTAGGAATAGAAAATGCTGTATTTGAAAAATAATTTTCAATATTAACTATGGCAAATTACAATGAGTATGCAGAAATTGTCGAACGATTTTTAAGTTAATTTTAGAAAAAATATTGCAAAACTAATAAAATATAGTATAATAATAAATGAAATGCTTTTGGTGCATAACACTAAATTTCATATGAGAATGGGTAATCAAAGATTACCAAAAAAATCAGGTATGTTCACAGCATACCTGATTTTTTGCTATTTATTGAATAAATCAATAATAGTTTTTAGCTCTTTTAAAATTTTAAAAGCATATTTAAGAGTAATAACTATAATATGTAAAGCTTTAAAAAATTTCTTCGAGCGTTTTCTTCTCTTGTTTTGCTTTTGATGCATCATTCTCACCTCCTTTCTTATGAGAATGACATAATTATAATACATAAGCCGTGAGAAAGTCTGTCGAAACATGTAATTAACTTAAAAAAATTCACAAAATTTTCATTGAATTACTATTTATTTAATGGTAAAATTATTAATGATTAGAAAACAATTACAACCTTGTGAAAGGAAATATAAATTATGGAAAAATCACTTTTGAAAGATAGTGTAAGACAAATAAAAAATACATTTAAGCGATTTCTATCTATTGTAGCAATAGTATTGCTTGGAGTAGGATTTTTTGCTGGAATTACGGCTACAAGTCCAGATATGAAAGATACCATAGATAAATATTTTGATGATGAAGATGTAATGGACATTGAAGTAATTTCAACACTTGGATTAACAGATGAAGACATAGAAGCATTGAAACAAGTAGATGGAACTAAAGATGTAGTTGGAACTTATAGTATTGATGCAACTTTTAGCAATGATAAAAAAGAGTATGTTGTTAAGATTGAGTCGATGCCAGATACGATAAACAATGTAATTCTTAAAGAGGGAAGCCTGCCACAAAATGCTGATGAATGTGTGGTTGAGAGCTCGTTATTAACAATGACTGGATATAAAATTGGAGATTATATCACATTAAATCCACAAAAGGTTGAATCATCTACAAGTATTGGAGATATAGACATAAGTAACGATGAAGATAGCAATGATAATAATAGTAGTAATGTAGAAAGTGATAGTAACAATGATTCAACTGTAAAAAATAAAAAGGTTAAAATTGTTGGGACGGTTCAATCTCCTTTATATATTTCTAGGTCGAGAGGGACCAGCAAACTTGGAGCAGGTTCTGTAAATTTTTATATGTATATGCCAAAAGAAAATTTCAATATGGACGTTTACACAGTTGCATACATTACTGCTGATGGTGCAAAAAATTTAAAAACATATAAAGATGAATACCAGAAAAAAATTGATGAAGTAAAAGATAATATAGAAGCAATATCTGATGAAAGAAAACAAGCTAGATATAATTCTATTGTAAATACTGCTCAGATTAAGTTAGACGATGCACAAAAAGAATATGATGAACAAAAGCAAAAAGCAGAAGATGAGCTTCAAGATGCACAAAATAAGATTGATGACGGAAAAGCAAAAATTGAGGATGGAGAAAGAAAACTTGCAAATGCAAGAAAACAAGCTGATACTGAATTTGCAAATGCAGAGAAAAAGCTGGAAGATGCTGAAGCACAGCTAAGTAGTGCAAAGTCTGAATTTGAAACAAAGAAGCAAGAAACAGAAGCACAATTAGAAGAGGCACAGAAAAATGTTGATAGTTTAAATCAAATAAAAACTAACTATGATAATCTTGTAACTCAAAAACAGACTGTGGAGAGTCAAATAAAACAGATAGAAGAGACTCTAAAAATCTTAAATCAAAATCCAGAAGCAAATGCGGAAAAGATAACAGAGTTAACTACAAATAAAACAGCATTAGAAGCAGGGCTTAGTCAGATTAATGCAGGAATTTCTCAAATAGAAAATGCTCTTTCAAGCCAGGGAATAAAGGCAGAAAATTTAAGTCAGACTATAAGTTCTATAAATTCTCAAATAGAGCAAGGAAAGCAGGAACTCGCAAAGGCAGAAAACACAATAAACGAGAATGAAAAAGAGCTGGAAAGTCAGAAAAAGAAACTTGCACAAACCAAAACAAGCACATACAAAACTATAAAGAGCAATGAGCAAAAATTAGAAAATTCTAAAAAAGAAATCGAAGAAAATGAACAAAAGCTTGCAGATGCTCGAAAAGAAACTCAAGAAAAATTAGATGAAGCACAAGAAAAATTGAATGATGCAAAGACTCAAATTGCAAAAATAGAAAAGCCTTCTTGGTATATTTTAGATAGAAATTCAAACTATGGATATGCAGAATATATTCAAGATACAGATAGAGTTGCTAATTTAGCCAAAGCATTCCCAATAGTATTCTTCTTAGTTGCAGCATTAATTAGTTTAACATCAATGTCTAGAATGATTGAAGAACAACGTGTTCAAATTGGAACTTTGAAAGCGTTGGGCTACAACAAAATTCAGATATCATTTAAATATCTAATTTATGCATTCTTAGCAACCATGATTGGTGGAGTAGTAGGAATGATAATCGGATTTAAACTAATACCATCAATAATAATAATGATGTATGAAATGATGTACACTATTCCAAAAGCTGACTGCATAATTCGCATTGAAATGGGAGTTATGGGATTGGGTTTTGCACTTGTTTGCACATTGGGAGCTACAATTTATACATGTATTAAAGAATTGAAGGAAAAGCCAGCAGAGCTGATGCTTCCAAAAGCTCCAAAGCCTGGAAAACGCATAATACTTGAGAAAATAACATTTATATGGAAAAGGTTGAAGTTTACTAATAAAGTAACTGCAAGAAATGTATTTAGATATAAGAAAAAAATGCTTATGACTGTAATAGGTGTAGCAGGTTGTACATCGCTTATAATAGCGGGATTTGGTATAAGAAACGCAATAGGAAATATGATTCCAAATCAGTATGGCGAAATTTTTAAATATGATGGAACAATCGAATTCAAAGATGACGTAACAAAAACACAAATTCAAGAAGAAAATGAAAAAGTAAAGAACCTAGATAAAATTGCAGACACATTGCCAAGTTACATGAAAACTGTTGAAATAACAAGCATTCAAAATTCACAGACAATAAACCTTGTAGTACCAGAGCAGTCAGATAAATTAGATGAATTTATAGGATTAAGAAACAGAAAGCACAAGAAGGAAACATACACATTAGATGATGACTCTGTAATAATTTCAGAAAAGATTGCAAGCCTATTAAAGATAAAGGTTGGAGATACAATAACCATAAAAAATACAGACGATATAGAAAAAGATGTAAAAGTAGGAGCAATAACAGAAAACTACATCTATCATTATATGTATATGTCTAGTAATTTGTACAACAAACTATATGGAGAAAATAGCTTCAAGCCTAATACTTTGCTAATAAAAGAGGCAGAAGGTACAACAGAAGATGATGAGGATAATATTGGAAAAACAATATTGCAAGATGATACAACAGTTGCTGGTGTAAGTTTCTTATCTGGTACGAAAGATATTTTTGTAACAGTAATGGAACAAATGCAATTAGTAGTATATGTGCTAATAATATCAGCTGGATTGCTTGCATTTGCAGTTTTATATAATTTATCAAATGTAAACATAAGTGAAAGGATACGTGAACTTGCTACAATAAAGGTACTTGGCTTTTATAATAAAGAGGTATTTAATTATATAACAAAAGAAACAAGAATATTAACAGTTATTGGAATATTTTTCGGACTATTTGGTGGATATTTCTTGTCGATGTATGCAGTAAAAACGTGCGAGCTTGATATGATGATGTTTAATTACGAAATAAGCAAAATGTGTTTTATATATGGAATTATAATAACAATAATATTTGCTGAAATAGTAAATTTAGCAGTAAATAGAACTTTGAAGAAAATAAGTATGACTGAATCTTTGAAGAGTGTAGATTAGAAAGGATGAAAGTATGGCCTATATAGAATTTAAAAATGTTGTAAAAGAATATACTATGGGTGATAATAAGATTAGAGCCTTAGATAATGCAAATTTTGAAATAAATAAAGGTGAACTTGTTGTAATTGTTGGGCCGAGTGGGGCAGGAAAAACTACTGCCCTAAATGTTCTCGGCGGAATGGATAGTGTAACTTCTGGAGATGTTGTAATTGATGGAAGACATGTTAATAATTACAACGAAAAGCAACTTACAAAATATAGAAGAGAAGATATTGGGTTTGTATTCCAGTTTTATAATCTTGTTCAAAATTTAACTGCAATTGAGAATGTAGAACTTGCAACTCAAATCTGCAAAAATCCATTAAACCCAGAAAAAGTAATGGAGAAAGTTGGATTAAAAGAAAGGAGAAATAATTTTCCATCACAATTATCTGGAGGAGAACAGCAAAGAGTAGCAATAGCAAGAGCCATTGCTAAAAATCCCAAAATACTTCTTTGTGACGAACCAACTGGAGCTTTAGACTATAACACAGGAAAGCAAATTTTAAAACTCTTGCAAGATACATGCAGAAAAGAAAATATGACGGTAATCATAATAACGCACAATAGCGCAATAGCTCCAATGGCAGATAAAGTTATAAAATTTAAAAATGGAACTGCAGAAA
>ERZ827450.550-NODE-550-length-50275-cov-3.455237_pt1 | contig 50275 bp, 29 predicted proteins | sample MGYA00519773_ERZ827450 | MGnify/ENA primary metagenome ERZ827450 (study PRJEB31778, sample SAMEA3449306) | human gut metagenome | biome: human gut; feature: human-associated habitat; material: faeces | place: United Kingdom | collected 2010/2012 ...
AAGGGAACCATACGGTGCCCTTGCCCCCTTTTGTCTCCGCCGCCAGACGGCGGCTCTCCCTGCCGCCGAAGGCGGCAATTCCTCGCCGGTGAACACCGGCGTTTCCCCCGCCGCCGGGCGGCGGCAATCCCCAGTTTACACCTGCTCGGAAATCCGTTATAATGAAACAAAGCTGACGGAGGTGTACGCCATGCCAAAAGCAAAATGGAACCTGAACACGATCTACATATCCGAGCGTTTGCAGGAAAGCCTGCGCCCGATCTCGCGCTGCGCGCTGACGACCGTCGTCGCCCCGATGGGCTACGGCAAGACCACCGCGGTCGAGTGGTTCCTCGCCGAACGCGCCCGCGCCGAGGAGATTTCCGTCATCCGCATCAGCGTCTATTCCGCCAACCTTGCCATCTTCTGGCGGAGCGTGCAGGACGCCTTCGCCCGCGCCGGCTTCGACCTGCTGCGCGACTACGACTGCCCGTCCGACGCCGCGGGCGGCGGCCTGCTCATCGAGGACCTGTGCCACGCGCTGGCAGGCGAACGCGCCTGCTATATCTTCCTCGACGATTTCCACCTGCTGACCAGCAGGCGCGCAGCCTGGTTCCTCTGTGCGCTCGCCGCGCGACTCCCCGCCAACGTCCACCTCATCCTCGCCAGCCGCGACGTTTTCCTGTCCGCCGCCGCCATCGTCCGGCTGGGCGCGAAGGTCTACCAGATCGGCGTCGAGCAGCTCCGCCTCAACCATACCGAGCTCGCCGTCTACACCAGCCGCTGCGGCACCGAGCTTTCCGACGAGCAGATCGAGTCCCTGCTGTATTACAGCGAGGGCTGGTTCTCCGCCGTCTATCTGAACCTGCGGATGTATTCCGAGCACGGCGTGCTCGCGGACCGCAGCTCCGACATCTCCTCCATCTTTACCGCTGCCATGATCGACCCGCTCCCCGAAAAGCAGCGCGAGTTTCTCGCGGTGATGGGGCTCGCCGACGAGTTTACCGTCGAAATGGCGCAGGATATCATGCAGACCGGGGACGCCGCAGAGCTTCTCGCCGCGCTGACCGGACAGAACGCCTTCGTCCGGCGCCTGCCGGACGGCGTGACCTACCGATTTCATCATATGATGAAGGAGTGCGCGCTCCGCGTGTTCCTCACCTTGCCGCAGGAGCGCCGGAACGACTGCCGCCGCCGCTTCGGCGCGTGGTACGAGCAGCACCGGCAGTACCTGCACGCCATGCAGGCCTATTATCAGAGCGGCGATTATCACGCCCTGCTGCGCGTCGTGCAGCAGGACGCCGGCATCCTGCTCAGCTCGCTCGACCCGAAAAACGTGCTGGATTTTCTGGACGAATGCCCGGAGGACACGCTGAAGGCGCATCCGGCGGCGCTGCTCGTGCTGATGCGCAGCATGTTCAACTGGCGGAACATCCCGCGGATGCTCACGCTGCGGCAGCTCCTGCTGACCGCGATCGACGAGGATACGCAGCGCTCCGCCGAGGAACGGGGCAATCTGCTCGGCGAATGCGACCTCATCATGAGCTTTCTCTGCTACAACGACATCAGCGCCATGAGCCGCCTGCACCGCAGCGCGAGCGCTCAGATGTCCCGTCCTGCCGTCAGCATCCAGTCGAGCGGCGGCTGGACGTTCGGCTCGCCCTCGGTGCTCATGATGTTCTACCGCGCGCCGGGCGAGCTGGAGAGCGAACTGGCCGAGATGGACGAGTGCATGCCGCACTATTACAAGATCACGGGTAACCACGGACAGGGCGCGGAGACCATCATGCACGCGGAGGCGGCGTTCATGCAGGGACGCTTCACCGACGCGCACATCGCGCTCGAACGCGCCTATGCGCAGATCGAGGGCAACGGACAGGAGAACATGGCGCTCTGCTGCGACTTTCTGGCGCGGCGGCTCAGCCTGTTCACGGACATCGGTCAGCGCGCGAAGCTCGAAAAGCGGCGCGAACGGCTGCTCGCGCATCACAATGTCTCGTGGCTCAACCTCTGGAACGCGGCCGCGGCCTATCATCATGCCCTGCTCGGCAGCACGGACAGCATCCCCGAGGCCTACCGCCGCCACCGGCTGTTCACCGTCCGCACGCTCGCGCCGGGAAAGCCCATGATCGAGATGATCGAGAACCAGGTCTATCTCGCGCAGGGCGAATACGCCCACGTGATCGGCCGCAGCGAGGGTCTGCTGACGCAGTGCGAGGCGATGCACTATGCGCTGGTCGCGCTGCACATCCGCATCCAGACCGCGGCGGCCTACGAAATGCTCGGCAAGCACATCGAGGCGCGCGCGCTGCTCGAGAGGGCGCTCGCGGACGCAGAGCCGGACGGCTTTGCGCTCCCGTTCGCGGAGAACTTCCGCTATCTTGAGCCGCTGCTGACCGAACGGCTTCAGGGCGGCCTGACCGGGCGCATCGTCCGTCTGGGCGGACTGGCCGGACAGCGGCGTGCGGCGGCGGAGCGGCCCGCGGTGCTCGCCGCGCTGACCGAGCGCGAATGCGCGATCGTCGGACTGATGACGCAGCGCCTGAGCAACCGCGAGATCGCGGAAAAGCTGTATCTCTCCGAGGGCAGCGTCCGGCAGTATGTCAACCAGATCTACGCCAAGCTGTGCATCGAGGGCGAGCCGCGCGCCAAGAGAAAGCGTCTGCTCGAGCTGCTCGAGGGCGCAGACTGACAGCAGAAACGAGGGCATGATCCACTATCTGAAAAGCGGTATCCGTTCTGTGGCCGCTTGAAATGCTCATCATATACTTGATGCACCGCCGCAACAAGAACAAGGGTGCTGAGGTTTGGGTACAGAAGGACGTCGGCGCGGTAGATCTGACCCCGTGGAAGTACAGCAAGATCGTCAGTGTTATCGTTATCGTGTGCGTGCTGCTGGTCTATCTGGCATTCTCTCCGCTCGGCATTGGCGTATAACCACTTTATGAAAATAAACCGCTCAGTCAAGTATATAATGAAATAAAATAAGATGTTGCTGCCAGGAGCGTTCAGCTCCTGGCAGATTTTTTACGCAGAAAATGCCCCCTATACAGCTTTCAGTGTTTTTATTTCACTGTTCGCTATATAGGGGGCATATCATTTCATGATGTCGACGCGCGCTCTTCCGTCAGTCGGTCAGCTGGCGGTACAGCTCCTGATAGGCGTGGATCAGCAGGAAAATATCCGCGCCGACAGCCACAGAGTCGACTCCCTGCTCGATGAGTTTCCGGGCAGCCGCTGCATCGCCGGCGAAGATCATGCTCATTTTGCCGTTGTCCCGGCAGGCCTTCAGGATGCGTTCGATGGCATGAGCCATGACAGGGGAATCCAGCTGAAGCGGACAGCCTAAGGCGATGGACAGATCAAGAGGACCGATAAAAATGCCGTCTACGCCCTCGATCGAAGCGATCTCCTCGATATGCTCCAGACATTCCCTGGTCTCACACTGCGGGATCAATAACGTTTTCCGGTTGGCTTCCTCCATATAGGATACCGGGGAAAAGGAGGACGAAGAACCCCACCGGCAGTCCCGGGTAGGCTGATAGCCCCGGTTGCCGAGGGGGGCGAACTTGGCGTAGGCGACCAGCTGACGGACCTCCTCCGCGGTTTTGACGGCGGGGACGATCAGTCCGGCGGCGCCTGCGTCCAGCGCATGCAGGACTGCGCGTCTGGATATCTCGCAGATGCGGACCAGAGGCGTCAGACCGGCGCCCTGCGCGGACGCGACGGCGGAGGCCATAAGATCGTTTCCGATCGCCTGATGTTCCGTGTCGATAACAACAAAATCAAATGGCGCACAGGCGATGTTTTCTATGGCAGCAGCGCTTTTGAGCTGGGTGAAGGTGCCGTAGGAGGGAATCCCCTGCGCTTTCTTGTCGGATAATCGATTTTCCATATCAAAATCTCCTTGTCTGTTCCGGACCGGCGCCCTGTGTGGTGCGGCGGCGCCGGAAAGCAAGACTGCCGGAAGCAGAAAGCATTCCGGCGGTCCTGAGTGTTTTTTTTATTCCAGACCTGCGCCCTTCATTGCGGAAAGCGCGTGGTCGGTGTACAGCTTGTAGAAGCCCTTGCGGGGTTCGCGCGGCAGGATGCCTGCCTTGGCGCGCTCTGCGAGCACCTTGTCCGCCTCCTCGAGCGTGCAGGGCACGCCGTGGATGCCGGTCAGGTTGATGGTGCGGTCCTTGACGCTGTAGGAGATCAGGTCGCCGTCCTCGATGAAGGCGATGGGGCCGCCGGCAGCAGCCTCCGGGCTGACATGGCCGATCGCCGCGCCGCGGGTCGCGCCGGAGAAGCGGCCGTCCGTGATCAGAGCGACCGAGCCGTTGATGCGCTCGTCGCAGACAATGGCCTCGGTGGTCATCAGCATTTCCGGCATGCCGCAGCCGCGCGGGCCTTCGTAGCGGATGATGATGACTTCGCCCGGGTTGATCTCGTTGTTGACGACAGCATCGTGTGCGTCCTCCTCGTGATTGAATACACGAGCCTTGGCGTTGACGACCTCGCGCTGATTGTTTGCGCAGGCGGAGTATTTGAGCACGCTGCCCTCGGGAGCGATATTGCCCTTCAGGATAGCGACCGAGCCCTTCTCCGGCGCCTTGTCCACCGGGAAGATGACCTGATCGCGCTCGAGACCGTAGTTGTGCAGATAGCCGAGGTTGCGCTCGAACCAGTTGTCCTTGTGCAGATCCTCGAGGTTCTCGCCCAGCGTCTTGCCGGTGACGGTCATGACGTCCAGATCGAGCATGTCGCGCAGCAGCCACTGTACCATCGGTACGCCGCCGGCGAACCAGAACGCTTCGGTCAGATGGGTGCCGGACGGGTTGATGTTGCCCAGATGCGGAACCTGATGGTTGATCTCGTCGAACAGCTCGATCGGCAGATCATAGCCGAGCTCTCTTGCGATAGACGGGAGATGAATGGTGCCGTTGGTCGAGCCGCCGATGGCAGAATGCACGATGATAGCGTTTTTGAACGCTGCGGGGGTCAGGATCTTGGACGGCGTGATCTGCTTTTCGACCAGCTCCATGATCTTGCGGCCGGCATAGCGCGAATACTGGAGCAGGTCGCGCATGGTAGCCGGAACGAGCGCCGCGCCGGGGAGAGTCAGACCGAGCGCCTCAGCCATGCACTGCATGGTGGAAGCCGTACCGAGGAACGTGCACGCGCCGACGGACGGACAGCCGGTCAGCTTGTAGTCGCGGACCTCCTGCGGGGTGATGGCGTCCTTGCGCTTCTGGCGCAGGGAAATATCGCCCGCGACCAGAGAGGTCGTCATATTCGGACCGGGGCGCATGGAGCCGCCCGGCATGAAGATGGCCGGAATGTCCATGCGGGCTGCGGCCTTGAGGTGCGCCGGGATAGACTTGTCGCAGCTCGACGAGAGGATCATGCCGTCCCACGGAACCGCGGAGGCGTGAACCTCTACCAGGTTGGCGATGGCCTCGCGGGACGCCAGAACGACGTTCATGCCGTCGTGACCCTGCGCGCAGCCGTCGCAGATGTCGGTAGCGTAGTACTTGGCCGGCTTGCCGCCGCACTGATATACGCCGTAGACCGCCTGCTCTACCATCTGGTTCAGATGATAGCTGCCCGGGTGGGAATCGCCGTATACGCTCTCGATCATAATCTGCGGCTTGAGGATGTCGGTATCCTCCCAGCCGGTGCCCATTTCGAGGGCGTCGAACTGCGCCCAGAGCATGCGGTCGTCATGGCTTTTTTGAATCATAATCTTGTCCTTTCCTCCGGATTCGGAATAAAGTGAGGTGGAATACAGAATCTGCTGCCCGCTGGATCAGCAGGCAGCAGACCTTATTTGACTGAAAATGTTTTTCGGCTTTGTCTTTAGAACAGACCTACAGCAGCCGCGCCGCAGATCATGACGAAGCAGAAGATGCCGGCTACGAAGTCGGGCAGGGTGATGTACTTCAGGCCCTGCTTGAGGTCGAGGTTGAAGAAACGGCTGATAACCCAGAAGCCGGAGTTGTTGACGTGGTTGAAGATCATGGTGCCTGCGCCGATTGCCAGAACGGTGGAGATCGGGCTCAGACCCAGGGTGACCATCATCGGGCCGACAACGCCTGCTGCGGTCATGCCGCCGGTGGTCATGGAGCCGACTGCGGTGAACATGATAGCGCCGATGAGGAACGGGATCAGCAGACCCGGAACGCCGGACTGCTCGATGAGACCAGCCAGATCGTTGATGGCCGGAGCTGCCTTGATAACAGCTGCGAACGCGCCGCCCATGCCGGTGATCAGCAGTGCGGGGAGAGCGATCTCCAGGCCGCGTGCGATCCAGCTGTTCAGAACGACTTCACGGAAGCTCTGCGGGTTCTTGCCGGTAGCGTCTGCGTTGCTCTTGCGGACGGAAGCCTTGTGGAATACTGCGAGCAGCATGGTGTAGATAACGCCGAGGCCGAGCGCGACGATCTTGTCGCCGAAAATGTTGGCCCAAGCGTACAGAGCGGAATCCTCGGCAACGACCATCTTGATGAAGGAGCTGCCTGCGATCAGAACGACCGGAATGAGGATGGTCAGGAAGGATGCGAAGGTCGCCGGGATGTCGTTGCCGGTGATCAGGATGTCCTTGACGTCGTTGGAGGAGGTCTCCTCGATCTCAGCGACTACCTCCGGAACCGGCTCGACAAATTCCTTGTCGGTCCACTTGCGCAGGACCAGCCAGGTCAGTACGAACGCGATCAGAGAGATCAGGATGCCCCAGCCGATGACCAGACCGAGGTCAGCGCCGAGCAGGATGGATACAGCCAGGATACCGGGCGTAGGCGGAACCATCGCATGGGTCAGGTTCAGACCGGTCTGGGTGAACGCCGCCATCTTGCCCATCGAGATATGCTTGCGCTTGGACAGGACGTTTGCGATGTTGGAGGTCAGAATGGTGGTGATATCGCCGAATACCGGGATGGATACGATGTAGGCGGTCAGCGCCGGAGCAAGCTCAAGGTTTTTGCCGCGGAACAGCTTGATGAAGGAGTTCGCGATGGCCTTTGCGGCGCCGGTGTCCTGAACGCCCATTGCGAGGATCGCGCCGAGCATGATCGGGATACCCATACTGCCGAGTGTGCCGCCGAAGCCGCCGGTGATCGTCGTCAGAATATCCGTAAATCCGAAGCCCTCCGCTTCGAAGCGTCCCAGAACAAGACCCATGAACAGCGCAGAGAGGAACAGCGCAAAGGTCGGATGCAGTTTGACTTTCATGATCAGTACCATCAGTATCGCGATGGTAACGATCAGCAGAACCAGAAATCCAGTTGCAGACATAGTTTTTTACTCCCTTTCTTAATCAGATGGCAAAGAATTGAACATTCCTGCCGCGTGGAGCCGGTTCCCTCCCCGGCTCAGGAAAATTCCCCCTCCTTTATTATTTATCAAGACAGCGTCGTTTCCCCTTGCGGGGAGCTGTCCTAATTTCAATACTGTGTATCATAGTCCCACGGCCTGCCGCCGCACAGGCAGCCGCCGTCAATATGATACGCCTGCCCCGTCATGTACGAGGAGGCATCCGAGGCCAGAAGAATGGCCATTCCTGTCAGCTCGTCCGGTTTTCCCGGACGGCCCATGGCGATCCGCTCGCGCAGATATTCGCTCCGCGTGGGATGCTGCCAGGTCACCTGCGTCAGGTCGGTCAGGATATGACCGGGGCTGATCGCGTTGCAGCGGATGCCGTACTGTGCAAACTCGACTGCCATGGAACGGGTCAGCGCGACCACGCCGCTCTTCGATGCGCCGTAGACCGAGCAGCCGCCCAGCATTCCGGTGTCGTTGTGAGAGCCGATATTGATGATATTGCCGGCTCTGCGCCGGTACATCTCGCGCGCGACTGCCTGGCTGAGGAAGAACACGCCCTTGAGATTGGTATCCATGATACGGTCATAGGTTTCCGGCTCGACGTCGAGCAGTCCCTCCCGGCGGTTGATGCCCGCCACGTTGAACAGAACGTCGATCTTGCCGTAACGCTGCATGACCTCGTCTACGCAGCGGTGAATGCTGTCCAGATCGGATATATCCAGAGCGTGCGCCGTCGCCGCGCCGCCATGCGCGGAGATCTCGTCTGCCAGCTCCCGGCATTTCTGCTGGTTTCTCGCACAGAGCGCCGTTTCAGCGCCCGCCGCCGCGAGTCCGCGGCTGATCGCGCTCCCGATGCCGCCGGTCGCGCCGGAGATCAGGATGGTCTTTCCTTCCAGACTGAATATGGATTTCAGATATTCGCCGATGCTCATGACGCCGCCTCGCTTTCTGTTGAAAAAATTATGCTTGCCTTTTTTCCGTTTTTCCCATATCATCATGATTGAAACATCTGCTGGGAAAAGGAGAAAAGAGTCGATGATGATTGACAAGATGGATTATATTTTTGCGATCGCCAGGGAACAGAATCTGACCCGCGCCGCAAAGCGGCTGTTTGTCGCGCAGTCCACGCTGACGATGTATCTCAACCGCGTGGAACAGGAACTGGGCATAAAGCTGTTTGATCGCTCGAAGACGCCGATCCTGCCGACTCCGGCAGGCGCGCTGTGTATTGAAGAGCTGAAGAAGATCCGGCAGATCGAGGCCAGACTGACCGCCCGGCTCCAGCAGATGGCGCATCCGGAGGAAACGCTGAACGTCGGCATCGGTCTGATGCACGGCGCGGCCTGGATGCCGTCGCTGCTGCCGCTTTTTCATGAGATCTACCCCAGCGTCAGCATCAACCTGATCGAGCAGGGAGATGAGCTGCTGATGCAGAGCCTGCGCTCGAATGACGCTGACCTTGTTGTCGGCGGCATGACGCCGGGCTCTCAGGAGACGAGCGTTGAGCTTGCGCTCGAACAGCTTCTGCTGATCGTTCCGCGCTCGTTCAATCTGGTTCCGCCCTGGGCGTACAGCGGCAATTCATCGAAAAATCCCTATGAGATCACGCCGAAGCAGCTTCAGAACCTGCCTCTGATCCTGCCCTCGGCCGCCAATGACATCGGCGGCATCACCCGGCAGGCGCTCGAGCATTTCGACATCTGTCCGCAGTCGGTCACGACTGTCAGCTCCATGCAGACGGCGGCCATGCTCGTTTCGCAGAACATGGGCTATCTGTTCACCAGCCCGGTCTTTCTCGGGATGCAGATCGAGCAGCTCGCGCCGAAGATCGTCTACTGCACGATGAAGGGCATTCCGGATACCAGAAAGATCGTCGCGGTCTATCAGCCGGATACCTGCAAAAGGGAGATGATCGAACGGTTTATCGAGCTTCTGCACACCGTCGTCCTTCCGGAACAGCCGGGACTGTTTCCGATTTCGGATTGAGCTTGCGTCATAAGAGTGATTTTGTACTGTCAGTATATCAATTTCAGACGCAAAATTGAAATCAAAATAATTGATAGATGCATCGTTTTTGTTGATAAATGCTGTTTTGCTAAAAAATCACGGTCGTGCTCTGTGAAATATGCTGCAATTCGGAGTGATTACAATCAATAAAAATGATGATATTATCAAGATTCATGAATACAGCATTGAAAAACCCGGCAGCGAGCGCCTGATATGCTCGCTGCCGGGCTGTTTTTATGATGATTTTTGATAATCCTACCGGAAAAAGCCGTGCGCATAGGAAATTCGTTCTGCTGTCTGCCTGATTTCGCGGATCATCATTTCCATATCCTGCTCCATTCGATAATCCGGTCCGGCAATGCTCACGGCCGCAATGACACGGCCGCTGGCATCACGCACGGGCGCCGCCACACAGATCAGTCCCTGCTCTACCTCGCCGTCGTCCATGGCGTAGCCGTTGATGCGCGCCGATTCCAGCTCCTTCAGCAGCCGGTCGGGCTGTGTGATGGTCTTGGGCGTGAGCGGCGGAACGCTTTTCATCCATTCACAGTACTGTGCGAGAAAATCTGCGTCCCTGTCCGCAAGCAGGATCTTGCCGCAGCTGGTCGCGTGTGCGGCCACACGGCCACCGACTCTCGTGCTGCAGGTAATAGAGCGCTGCGTTTCCACCTTGTCCAGATAGAAGATCTCGTTATCGACGAGAATGCTCAGATTGATCGTCTCCTTGACGCGGTCGGACAGGCGCTCAAGCTCCGGCCGGGCGATCTTGCACAAATCGGAGCCGCCGATGATCGCTCCTGCCAGCGCAAGCAGATTCGGCCCTACGTGGTAGGTCTTCCGCACCGGATCCTGCGTCAGGTACCGCCGTTCCATCAGCGTGGAAACATGACGAAAAACCGTCGTGGTGGGCAGTCCGAGCTGGTTTACCAGCTCCTTGAGCGTCCATTCCTTTTCCTGATCCATAAAGCATTCCAGAATCTGCAAAGCGCGCAGAATGCTCGAGGTATGCTCCCTAGCCATAACAAACTCCTTCAAAAATTTTTTCAAATGCCCTCTTGACAAACCTTCGATAGTGGTCTAATAATATAATTATACGGCAAGGGTGAGCCCTTGTAAATATTTTTACCAACTATTCGGAATGCGTTTCCGCATAGTGGAAAGGGATGGTCATATGAACAAAAAGTCCGTTATGCCGACGATGGAAAGCGTGGATCGTTTCAAGGCGGCAATGGATTCTGACCGGGGCGCGCTTGGCCCGTTCATGATCTGCACGGACCCTGCGATGGTGGAAGCCGCAGGTCATGCCGGATATGATTTCGTGCTGCTCGATATGGAGCACGGCACCACCACCTTCCAGGAACTCCCCAATCTGATCCGTGCAGCAAACGTCACCGGCGTTTGCCCGGTCGTCCGCGTACCTCGCGGCAGCGATATCTGGATCGATCAGGCTCTGGATGTCGGCGCAGGCGCGGTCATGATCCCGCAGATCGACACCGCAGAGCAGGCGCGTGCCGCTGTTTCTGCCGCGAAGTTTTCGCCCGTCGGAACGCGAGGCACCTGCCGTTTTGTCCGTTCGGCAGGCTTCGGCGCGGTTCCCGGCAGCGAGTATTTCTCCCGTGCACAGGACACCGTAGTCATCCTTCAGGCCGAGGGTCAGAAGGCGATCGACAATCTCGATGAAATTCTGGACGTACCCGGCATCGACGTAGTTTTTGTCGGCCCCTATGACCTGTCCAGCTCGCTTGGTCATGTCGGTGAAATCGACCATCCGGAGGTCATCGCCGCGATCAAGCAGATCATCGCAAAGGCAGCTGCAAAGGGCGTAAAGATCGGCTGCTTTGCCGACACGGTCGAGGGCGGCAAGAAGTGGCGTGACATGGGTGTAAAGTTCATCGGCTACGGCTGCGACACTTATATCTTCATGCAGGCTGCAAAGGCCGATGTTGCTGAATTTGATGTATAAATCGGAGAAATAGCGGGTTTATACCGTTTTATTCTTCTGATACGGCATGGATGCAGGTTTGGCTGTATTCAATGTCTGTTACATAAAAACCAGGGACTGCGTTCCGCAGGCGGGGTTCGGCTCCGCTGATGCAGGCGCAAAAGAAAGGATCGTTATGGATAACAAAAAGAACTATGCTGTTATGGACGGCAACACGGCGGCGGCGTACAGCGCCTATGCGTTCACCGAGGTAGCAGCAATTTACCCGATCACCCCGTCCTCGCCGATGGCGGAAAAGGTCGACGAATGGTCCGCAAAGGGCAAGAAAAACCTGTTCGGCACGACGGTCGACGTCATTCAGATGCAGTCCGAGGCCGGCGCGGCCGGCACCTGCCACGGCTCGCTGCAGGCGGGCGCGCTCACCACGACCTTCACCTCCTCGCAGGGCCTGATGCTGATGATCCCCGCCATGTACGCCATGGGCGGCCAGTTCCTGCCCAGCGTCATGCACATCGCGTCCCGCGTCGTCACGAGCAACCACCACTCGATCTTCGGCGATCACACCGACTTCATGACCTGCCGCACCACCGGCTACGGCATGCTGATGTCCTCCTCGCCTCAGGAGGCGATGGACCTGGCCGCCGTCGCGCATCTGTCCGCCATCAAGGCGCGCTATGCGTTCATGCACTGCTTCGACGGCTTCCGCACCTCGCACGAGATGCAGCGCATCGAGACCCTCGATTATGAGGATCTGCGCGGCCTCGTTGACCAGAAGGCGCTCCAGGAGTTCCGCCGCCAGTCGCTCAACCCGGAGCACCCGACCAACCGCGGCAACAATGTAAACCCGGACATCTACTTCCAGTGCAAGGAGGGCGCGAACGTCAAGTCCGCTATCGTGCCCGACACCATCCAGCACTACATGGACGAGATCAACAAGCTGACCGGCCGCGACTACAAGCTGTTCAACTACTACGGCGCGCCGGACGCAGAGGAAGTCATCGTCGTTATGTGCTCGGCGTCCGAAGCGGTCAAGGAGACCGTTGACTATCTGAACGCGCAGGGCCGCAAGGTCGGCATGGTGCAGATCCACCTGTACCGCCCGTTCTCGGTCAAGCACTTCGCCGCTGCCATCCCGGCTTCTGTCAAGAAGATCGCTGTTCTCGACCGCAGCAAGGAGACCGGTTCGGTCGGCGAGCCGGTATACCTCGACGTCGTGACCGCCCTCAATCAGGCAGGCCGGAACGACATCACGGTCGTCGGCGGCCGCTACGGCCTGTCCTCCAAGGACACCACCCCGGGTCAGTTCATCGCGGTCTACGACAACCTCGCGAAGGAGCAGCCGAAGAACAACTTCACCATCGGCATCAACGACGACGTTACCCATACCTCGCTCGACTACACCGAGATCGAGCTTCCGCATCCGGGTCAGATCAGCTGCAAGCTGTGGGGTCTCGGCGGCGACGGCACGGTCGGCGCGAACAAGAACGCCATCTCGACCATCGGCTTTGTCGGCGGCAAGTACGCGCAGGCGTATTTCTCCTATGACACGATGAAGTCCGGCGGTCTGACGCAGAGCCATCTGCGCTTTGGCGACGAGCCGATTCTCAGCACTTATCTGGTCAATTCCGCGGATTTTGTCGCGGTTCATGCCCCGACCTACGTTAAAAAGTACGATGTCACCGCAGACCTCAAGGACGGCGGCACCTTCCTGCTCAACTGCCCGTGGTCGGTCGAGGAGCTCGAGGAGCATCTCCCGGCGAAGATGAAGCGCGACCTCGCGCGCAAGCACGCAAACTTCTACATCATCGACGCGGCAAAGCTGGCGGCGGCCATCGGCCTCGGCAAGCGCACCAACAACATCCTTCAGGGTGCGTTCTTCGCACTGACCAAGGTCATCCCGATGGACCTCGCGATCGAGGACATGAAGAAGAACAACTACAACTCCTACTTCAAGAAGGCCGGTCAGAAGATCGTCGACATGAACAACCAGGCGGTCGACCTCGGCGTTCAGGCGTCCGTCAAGGTCGAGATCCCGGCTGCATGGGCGGACGCGACCGACGAGCCGGTCGCAGAGCCGAAGAACATGACCCCGTTCGTCCGCGACATCGTCATGCCGCTCGACAAGCAGCAGGGCGACAAGCTCCCGGTTTCCGTATTCCAGAAGTACGGCGTGCTCGACGGCACGTGGGAGAACGGCACCTCGGTCTACTCCAAGCGCGGCGTTGCGACCAAGGTTCCGAAGTGGAACCCCGACGCCTGCATCCAGTGCAACCGCTGCTCGATGTGCTGCCCGCACGCGGCGATCCGTCCGGTGCTGCTGACCGACGAGGAGAAGGCCGGTGTGCCCGAAAACTTCGTCACCGCACCCGCAAAGGGCCTCGGCAAGGACGCGCCGAAGTACAATTTCCGCATGCAGCTTTCGCCGTATGACTGCCTCGGCTGCGGCGTGTGCCTGACCGCGTGCCCGGCAAAGGACGCGCTGACATGGGCGCCGTTCGAGGAGATGAAGTCCGAGCAGCCGCTGTTCGACGACGTTGCCATGAACGAAAGCTACCTCAAGAAGGACGTCATCAGCGACAAGAGCGTCAAGAATGTTCAGTTCGCAAAGCCCTACTTCCAGTTCTCCGCCGCCTGCGCAGGCTGCGCCGAGACTACCTATATCAAGCTGCTCAGCCAGCTGTTCGGCGACCGCATGTACGTCGGCAACGCAGCAGGCTGCTCGTCCGCGATCAGCGGCGGCGCACCGATCCTGCCGTACTGCCGCGACTGCAAGGGTCACGGCCCGGCGTGGGAGCACTCGCTGTTCGAGGACAACGCAGAATTCGCGTTCGGCTTCTACCATGCACAGGACGCCATCCGCAAGGAGCTGCTCATCCGCATCGAGGCGCTGAAGAACGCAGGCGTTGCGGCTGAGGAAGCAGCAGCGTACCTCGCAGACTGGAACGACCGCGAGAAGTCCCGCGAAGTTTCCGACGCGCTCATCGCAGCGCTCGAGAAGGCTGAGCAGACCGACGAGGTCAAGTACATCCTCGACAACCGCGAATTCCTCGCGAAGAAGTCGGTCTGGGCGGTCGGCGGCGACGGCTGGGCCTACGACATCGGCTTCGGCGGCATCGACCACGTCATGGCGCAGAATCAGGACGTCAACCTGCTCGTCCTCGACACCGAGGTCTACTCGAACACCGGCGGCCAGTCCTCCAAGGCAACCCCGACTTCCGCTACCGCAAAGTTCGCGGCATCCGGTAAAAAGGTCGCAAAGAAGGATCTCGGCGCGATCCTGATGCAGTACGGGTACGTTTACGTTGCACAGGTCGCGATGGGCGCAGACCAGGCGCAGACCCTCAAGGCGCTGCGCGAGGCCGAGTCCTACGACGGCCCGTCCATCGTCATCTGCTACTGCCCGTGCCTTGAGCAGCATATCAAGGCCGGCATGGGCACCTCGCAGGACGAGATGAAGAAGGCGGTCGAGTGCGGCTACTGGCACCTGTACCGCTACGACCCGCGCCGCATCGCGGAGGGCAAGAACCCGTTCCAGCTCGACTCCAAGGAGCCGGACACCGACAAGGTCATGGACTTCCTGATGGGCGAAAACCGCTTCGCTTCCCTCAAGAACAACTTCCCGGACAAGGCCGATGCCCTGTACGCGAAGGAGGTCGAGGACGTCAAGGCCCGCTACGAGCGCTACAAAAAGCTCGCGGAGGACTAATCTGTTACAAAAAGCCCGCGGCATTCCCCTCCCCGAAGCATGAAATATTATATCCCACCTATTACCCATCCCCTCCTTTCCCCGCGCCGGACCCACCTGCCATACCCGGCGCGGAGAGCAGTACACCCCCCCTAAGACTAATTCAATGATATTCTTCCTTTCTGTATGAATTATCCGGGGGATACCGCATCGGCTTTCTGTATATACCGCAATATCCTCTCCTGCGAAAAACGGGAGAGGATATTTTTTATCCCTGCCGCAGAGAAAAGTTAAAACGCTGTAACTTCGAAACGTTTTAACGTTAAAACGTCATAACTTTGAAACGCTGTGACGTTATAACGTTATTCCCGGCGGCGCGAGGGAAAATATAGTTCAATCTTTCCTTTCCTTTTGGCTCGGAAAATAGTATAATTATGGTACAGAAAGGAAATGGAGGAATATCATCAGGGAGGGATGTGCATGAAAAAACGACCGAGCATCACTCTGCTGACCGTGCTTCTTGCTATGGTGTTCGCAGCGAGCATCGGCGTTTACAGCAGCTACATCGGTATGAAAATCTATCAGGAGAGCTCGGATCATCTGCTCGAGAGCTTTTCGCAGATCTCCGAGACCTTCACGCTGTTCGTGCAGCGAAACTGGACCGTACTGAGTCAGTGGGACGGTCTGTTGAAGAACGCAGACATCGACCATGCTGACAGCATCGGGGCGGATATGCAGGCCAACAAGGAGTCGTGGCATTACAGCGACTTCTATCTGTTCAACGAAAGCACGCAGTACCTCACGGCGGCCGGCCGCCGGGGCAGCGCCGACAGCCTCAGCGGCGTTTTTCAGGAGATGTACAACGAGGGCGGGCCGATCGTCTCCACCTACACGGCGAGCTACGGCGTGCCCAAGATCGTGTTCGCCATGCCGCTGAGCCGGAACATGACGCTGGACGGCGTGACCTATACCGGTCTCGCGGTCAGCTATGATACGGACGTGGTCGACGATCTGGTCGACGGCAGCATGTACGGCGGTCAGAGCGACTGCTATATCGTGCGCACGAACGGCGACATCGTGCTCGCGCTCGAGCCGCAGACCGAGCTGTGCGAGGGCATGACCAATCTGTACGACATCGACGCGCACGCCGAATGGAAATACGGCACCATGGACGACATCAGGGACTGCGTCCAGCTCGGCAGGAGCGGGAGCGCGCAGTTCATCTGTCAGGGAGGGCGGAATTATCTGGTCGCGATCCCGACCGCTTTTCCGGACTGGACGCTCGTCGGCATCATCCGCGCCGACGAGGTGGACGGCCCGATGCGCAGCGTGCAGCAGTCTACGATCATCGCGCTCGGCGCGCTCTGCATCTTCGCCGTCATCATCGTGGTGCTGGCGCTGGGCATGGAGAGCCAGCTGCGCCTGCGGCGCGAGGAGGCGGAGCGGCTGAGCCTCGAGCGCGAAAAGATGCAGAGCGACCGCCTGCTGCAAAGCATGAGCCGCATCGTCGACCGCTATTCCATCATCAATCTGGACACCGACCGCTACCGCTACCGCGAGCTGCGGAACAGCGAGCCGCTCTATCCGGCCTCCGGGCGGTATTCGGACATGGTCGAGACCATCTCCAGGCGCTATGTCGCGCTGACCGAAACGGAAAACGCCAAGCTCTCGCGCCTGATCACGCCCGAATACCTGCGCAGCGTGCTGCGACGGCCGGACGACAATCTCAAGATCGAGTATTGCAGCCGCACGGAGAACGCCTACATGGTGCTGACCGTCATCCCGGTCGAGTGGCACGCGGACGGCACGGTCTATGAGGTCATGCAGGTCGTGCAGGACATCGGGCAGAAGATCGAGCTCGAGAACATGGCGAACACGGACAGCATGACCGGCCTGTTCAACGAGCGCTATTTCAGCAGAGTCCTGAACATCTGCGAGGAGAAAAAGCTGCCGTTCGTGCTGTATTACCTCGATCTCGACCGGTTCAAGCCGATAAACGACACCTACGGCCACCTGATGGGCGACCGGCTGCTGAAGGAGATCGCGGCGCGGCTGCTGCGCTGCATCCGAAGCCGGGACTACGCCTTCCGCATCGGCGGCGATGAGTTCGCGCTCATCGTCAGCGCCGACATGGACGAAGGTCAGCGCGCCCGTATGGCCGAGCGCATCCAGACCACGCTCTCCGCCCCTGTCGTCCTCGACGGAAAAGAGCTTTCGGTCGGCGTCAGCTGCGGCTGCGCCTGCTACCCGGAGGACGGCGACGCTTCTCAGGTGCGCATCGCGGCGGACAGCCGGATGTACGAGACCAAGCAGCGCCATCACGAAAACGACCGGACGGAGGGAGAGTCATGAAACACAGGACCCTGCGCTGCGCCGCGGAGACGCTCGTCCTGCTGCTGATCGCGGTGATGGCGGTATTCCTTGCCGCCGGACTGCATCAGCGCGCGCCGGACGGGGCGCTCTCTACCCTCAGCACCGGCTGGTACCAGCTGACGGACGGCGTGCGGCGCGAAGTCACGCTCCCCGCCGCGCTGGAGACCGGGCCGGGGCAGACGATCACCCTGTATAACGACACGCTGACCGACAGCGACGGCGGAAAGGTGCTGAGCGCGCGCGGCGTGGAATACGGCATCGAGATCCGGGCAGGCGAAACCCTGCTCTACCGCTACGAGGACAACGCCTTCCCGAAGAACGCGCAGATGAAGGGCCGTCTGTGGGCGGACACCGAGCTGCCGTACGGCATCGGCGGGCAGACGCTCAGCCTGACCTTTACCGAGCTTCCCGGACGGATGTGCCGTATCGACGCGCCCGTCCTCGGCTCGATGCCGGCCGTCACCGGCCGGCATATCCAGTCCTCGCTGTTCTCCGCCGGCATGATACTCGTCATGCTCGTGCTCGCCGTGCTCGCGCTGCTGATCTTCTTTTACACGAGCTTTTTCGGCATCCGCGAGCGCCGCTTTCTCGACACGGCGGTCTTTCTGCTGCTGTGCAGCCTGTGGTGCATGACCGATTCCGGCCTGTATCAGCTCTACGGCGCCGACACCGCCGCCGGGAGCGTCGTTTCCTTCTACGCCTTCATGACCATGGCCATCCCGATGGTGCATTTCGTCCGCAACACGGTCAGCGGCAGGCTGCGGCTCGTTCCCGATGTGTGCATCGCGCTGCTCTGCGCCAACGCCCTCGCGCAGGGCGCGGCGTACCGGCTGTTCGGCGTGCCGTTCATCCATATGCTGCCGCTGACGCACCTGCTCCTCACCGCAGGCGTTGCGGCGATGCTGACCGTGCTTTTCCGCTCGTACCGCGCTCAGCCCGCGCCGCAGCTCCGGCTGCGCATGGCGGCGTTCGCCGCGCTGGGCGCGTTCGGCGTGGCCGCGCTCGTGCTGTACTGGCTGCTCCATATCTACTGGTATGACGCCGTGTACCAGTTCGGCGTGCTGCTGTTCATCATCCTGCTGCTGCACGGCCTGATCAGCCAGGCGGCCGAGGATATGCGCTTTCACATGGAGCACCGCATCAGCCATCAGATGCAGCGCGAGGACCGCATGACCGGCCTGCCGAACCGCCGCGCGTTCGAGGAATACATGGAGCGCATCCGCACCGGCGAGGCCGGCTGCCTCGACGCGGTGCTGACCTATATCCGGCTCGAGGGCCTGAACGAGCGCAACGACCGCTTCGGCCTTCAGGCGGGAGATGAAGCGGTCATCGCGGCGGCGCGGTGCGTTTCCGACTTCTGCCGCGAGTGCGAGGACGAGGGCGAGAGCGTCTTGTGCTTCCGCACGGGCGGCAACGAGTTCGCCCTCATCCGACCCGAGCCGCATATCGACTCCGGACAGCTGCACCGGCAGTTCCGCGCGGTCGTCGCACGCTACAACCGTACCTGCGCGCCGCGCGCGCGCATCACCATGACCTTCGGCTTCAGCCGTCTGTGCGACGAGGACGGAAAGTCGCGCAGCATCAGCGCGTGGAAGGCCGAGGCCGACGCACATTTGAAGAAAAACGAAGCCAGACTGGGAGGAGACGCAGAATGACAACCAACATACATTATCTGATCGCCGGAATGGCGGTGCTGCTGGTCGTCATATGGCAGTATTCCCGCCAGCGGCAGATGGACGACCGGAACAGCCGGATGTTCCGCCGTCTGCTGAGCGTCGTCAGTCTGGACGTTGCCGCGGAGCTGGTCAGCACGGGCTTCATCCTGTACGCCCCGTACAGCTTCAATGTCTGCCGGATGCTCTCGAACACGGTGTTCTACCTGTTTCAGGCGCTCCTGCCGCTCCTGCTGCTGTACTACGTCTGTACGCTGTGCACGAGCCGCGTGATCGCGCCCTCGGCCGTGCTGCGCATGGGCATCCCGACCATCGCTCTGGTCTGTATCATCCTGACCAACCCCTTCACCGAGATGCTGTTCTATTTCGACGGCACCGGCTACCGCCACGGCCCGTGGTATCTGCTGCTGTACGTCAGCGCCCTGCTGCACATCGCGGGGGCGGCGGTCTTTGTCGCGGTGCACCGCGCGTCGGTCAGCCGCCGCAATCTCGCATCGCTCTTCGCGGTCTTTGCGCTCGCCGCCCTCGGCATCGCCGCGCAGGCCGTCAACCCTGAGGTGCTGACGACCGGCTTCGGTCTCTCGCTCAGCATCCTCGCCATGTATCTGACCATCAACAACCCCTGCGCGTGCATGGACAGCCTGACCGGCCTGAACGACAAGCAGTACCTGCTGCGCCGGATGGACGAGCTGACCGACGCGCACAAGGCCTTTCACATCATCACGGTCTACGCCTACCAGCTCGAGCACATGAACAAGATCGCGGGCATGCGGGGCGGCGACGAATTCCTTCGCCGCGCGGCGGAGCGGATGCAGGAGATCGCGGGCAGGAACGTGTTCCGCGTCACGGGCAGGCGCTTTCTGCTGCTGACGTTCTCGCTGCGCGAGTATGAGACCTGCCTGACGCGCCTGCGGCAGCTGTTCCATACGCAGCCGGACGACGCGCAGTCCGCCCCCACGCCGGTCATCCTGTGCGGCGTGGTGAACGCGGAAAAGCTGGGCACGAGCGGTCTCGTGCTCGACTACGCGGAATATCTCGAGTCCCTCGTCTCCCAGAGCGGCGAGACGCAGGTCATCCAGAACGACCGCAAGACCATGGACAGCTTCCACTACAACAAGCAGGTCGAGCAGTTCCTGCACCGCGCGATCGAGGAAGATCTGTTCGAGGTCTACTATCAGCCGGTCTACTCGCTCCACCGCCAGCGCTACGTGACCCTCGAGGCGCTCAGCCGCCTGCGGCATCCCGAGCTTGGCTGGATCTCCCCGGACATCTTCATCCGCCTCGCGGAAAAGAACCACCTCATCACCCAGATCACCGAGCTTCAGCTGCGGCGCGTCTGCCGTTTTCTGCGCGAAAACCCGGCGCTCCGCGCGAGCATCGCCAACGTCAAGATCAATCTCTCGCCGCTCGACCTCATCCACAGCGAGAGCGGCAGCCACCTCGTCCGCATCCTCGGGGAATACGGTCTCCCCTGCTCCTGCTTCCAGTTCGAGATCACCGAGACCGTCGCGACCGAGTATTCCGCGAGCCTGACCCGCGTGGCGGAGAGCCTTCAGGCGGCCGGCATCGGCCTGTGTCTGGACGATTTCGGCTCGGGCTACGCCAACCTCAACACGGTCATGCAGCTGCCCTTCTCGGTCATCAAGCTCGACCGCTCGCTCCTGTTCCACATCTGCACGGACAAAAACGCCGCCCTCTTCTACCAGAGCATCGTCTCGGCCTTCTGCCGCCTCGGCTACCGCATCGTCGCGGAGGGCGTGGAGACGCAGGAGGAGATGGAGCTGCTGCGCAGCTGGAACGTGGACATGATCCAGGGCTACTATTTCTCCCGTCCGCTGCCGCCGGATGACCTGCTGCGGCTGCTCACGGGGAGCGCGGAGATGCAGGCGGAAAATCAGGCGTGAATGTTCCGGAAAAAATCTTTCCGGACCCGGAACTTTCCCGCACGCGCTGCGTCTAAGTCTGACGAAGAGACAGAGACACCGTCGTCTCTTCGGGAAAGAAGGCATTTATCATGAAAAAAACATTCCTGCTGCTTGCGTGCACCGCGCTGCTGGCGGCCTCGCTCACGGCCTGCGGCGAGGGGCCGGCTGAAAATACGGACACCGGCTCCTCGGCCTCGTCCTCGGACAGCGCCTCGGCCGAGAGCAAGCTCTCGGGTACGCTCGACGAGAAGAAGGACTTCATGTTCGTCGTGACCGACGAAAAAGGCGCGGCGTATGAATTCACCTTCGACGCCTCGGCAAAGCCGGAGGGTCTGGACGACGTCTCCGAGGGCGATTCGGTCACTGTCACCTACAAGGGCACGGTCTCCGAGGCCGACCCGTTCGACGGCACGGTCATTTCGGTCGAAAAGAACTAAAAGCGCGCAAAAAGAGCACAAAAAACCCCTGCCGGGACAGGCTTTCTGTCTCCCCGGCAGGGGTTTTCGCTTTTTATCAGGGCTGCTGCTCCGCCTTGTCCAGATACATCAGGTAGTCCGCCTTGCGGATGGCCTCGGTGATCGGATGCACGCCGCAGACGCCGCCGACGCTGACCGAGAGCTGGATGTCCGCGAACTCGGACATGCGGACGCCGCGCACGGCCTGCTGGATCTGCTTTTTCTTCTCGAGGAAGATCTCCTCGGTCATGCGCGGGAACAGGAGCAGGAACTCGTCTCCGCCGTAGCGGATGAGGATGTCGGTCTTGCGGATGCACGAGCGTATCGCGCCCGCGATGTCGCGCAGCGCCGCGTCTCCGGCGGCGTGGCCGCAGGTATCGTTGATGTGCTTGAAGCTGTTCACGTCGATGAGCGCTACGCCCTCCATGCCCTCGAGGTGGGTGCGGTAGGTCTCGAAATAGCGGCGCGCATAGACGCCCGTCAGCGGGTCGAGAAACAGCTGCATATCCTCGCCGCGCGTGCGGTCGAGCAGGAAGCGCGAGCCGTTCGCGTCGATCCAGCGGCCCTCGTTGAGCCGCGAGACCATTTCGAGCACGCAGGGCGTGCCGTTGACCGAAACGTACTTCGCGATGACGAAATACATCTCGTTGCGGGTAAATTCGAGCTTGTTGAGCGTGGTGTGCTCGGTGAAGGCGCGAGAGGAGATGCAGTTGGCGCAGCTGCTGTCGGTGTCCCAGAACGCGGCGCAGCGCTCGCCCGTGCGGTGCAGCGTGCCGTCCGCGTCCAGCTCGAGCACGGCATTGGCCGACGGGTCGACCAGACGGACGACGTCAAAGACTGTGCTGAGGCGCTGGATCTCGTCGACGATCGACGGCCTGTTCGCCGTGCTCTTGTCCGCGCAGCAGAGGGGCGCATGGCTGCCCTGCTCCTTTTGCGTGTCGGTCATGCAGCCGATCACGCCGACATAGCTGCCGGGCGAGAGCGGCGACCATAGCGTGTGCAGCCGGATGCTGTGCCAGTGCTGCTCGCCCGCGACCGGCAGGAGCACGCTGATGGAAAGCTCGTTGTTCTCGGGCGTCGTAGCCTTGAGGGCGGACCGGAGCCGCGTGACGTCGGCCGGACGCAGCGGGCGCATATTGTCCGGGTCGTTCACGTCCATGATCGTCCGGCTCTGCTTCCCCGGACGGCTCCAGTCGACCACGAGGACCGACCGGGAGATCGTATCGTACTCGAACTGCACGCCGCCGCAGCAGGACGCGAAGAAGATCAGCTTTTCCCGGAGGGAGTCCAGCTCGCGCTGGGCGCGGTCGCTGCGCGGCATATTGCTGTTCTGCAGCAGCTCGGAGGAAAGGCGCTGCGCGTCCTTCTTCATGCTCTGCTCGACCGCGAGCAGCGGCAGCGCGTGCCTGAGGTTCGCGCTGATCTCCTGAAGGCAGTCGAGCAGCATCGGGTTGAACGCGCCGCACTCCCCGTTGAGGATCATGGAGACGGCGGTGTCGTGGCTGTACGCCTTTTTGTAGCAGCGGTCGCTCGTCAGCGCGTCATATACGTCCGCCAGCGCGACTACCTGCGCTGAGATCGGGATCTGCTCGCCGAGCAGGCCGTCCGGGTAGCCGCGGCCGTCCCAGCGCTCGTGATGCCAGCGGCAGATCTCGATAGCGGTCTTGAGCAGCGGCTCCTTGCGGTACGGCGTCAGCCCCTCGAGCATGGACGCGCCGATGGCGGGATGGGTGCGGATGACGTCGAACTCCTCGGGCGTCAGGCGGCCCGGCTTGTTGAGGATGTTCTCGGGAATGCTGATCTTGCCGATGTCGTGCAGGGCGGAGGCGGTGACGATGAGGCGGATCTTTTCCTCGGTCAGATGGTATACGTCGGTCTTTTCGACCAGCCTGCGCAGCAGCATCCCGGTCACGGTCTGCACCTGAAGCACGTGCTGGGCGCTCTCGCTGTTGCGGAACTCGACGATGTGGCTGAGAATGCCGATCATGACATTGCTGTCCCGCTGATTGCGGTAGATCTGGTCGGAGACCATGCCCATCAGCCGCTTCTGGTTGGCGTAGAGCCTGAGCGTGTTTTGGACGCGGCGCTGGACGATGTACGAGTCGAACGGACGGCGGATGTAGTCGGCAACGCCGAGACTGTAGCAGCGCTTAATGGACTCGCGGTCGTCGGCGGCGGAGATCATGATGACCGGAATCTCGTCGATCCAGCGGAACTGGTTCATGTGCTCGAGCACGGCAAAACCGTCCATCTTCGGCATATTGATGTCGAGCAGCACCAGATCGATGTTCATATCCTGCTGGAGCATCCGGAGCGCCTGCGCGCCGTCCACTGCCTCTGCGTATTTGTATCCCTCGCCCAGGATGGCCTTGAGCATTTCTCGGTTCATCTCCGAGTCGTCAACGATCAGGATTTTCTGTCGGTTCATAGTCGTTCGACCGCAGCCGGGTCGCGGTCCCTCCCTCTGTCCGATCTTGTCGGTTTTTCACTATTTTATTATACTACCAAAGCAATGCAGAATAAAGAAAAACTTCCAGCATCAGCGACCAATATTATTGTACAGCCGGGCGAAATCGTGTATACTGAATGATTGAATGATAAACTGCGGTATCTTCGGCCGCAGGGAGAGAGAGACAGAAGGAGACACGACGATCTATGATAAAACTCAAACGGCTGAGACGCGCATCGGCGCTTTTTGCGGCGCTGTCGGCGCTCCTGCTGTCCGGCTGCGCCCCGTCTGCGGCGTCCGACAGCGCGCTCCCGGCGCTCACCGTCGGCAGCGACAGCTATCCGCCCTATGTCTACATGGACAATAACGGCGACATCACCGGTCTGGACGTCGAGATCGCGGAGGAGGCGTTCCGCCGCATGGGCTACCGCGCGGAATTCACCACGATCGACTGGGAGAAAAAGACCGAGCTGGTCGACAGCGGAGAGATCGACTGCATCTGGGACTGCTTTTCCATGGAAGGCCGCGAAGACGACTATCAGTGGGCGGGGCCGTATCTGGTGAGCCGTCAGGTCGTGGCGGTCGACGCGCAGAGCGGCATCGAGACGATGAGTGACCTCGCGGGAAAGACCATCGCGGTGCAGGCCACCGGCAAGCCGGAGGCGATCTTCCTGCGCGGCGGCGCAGACGTCCCGGCCTTCCGGAACATCATCAGCCTCGCGGACCGCGGCGTGCAGTACGCCATGCTCGACTGCGGCTATACGGACGCGATCGCGGCGCACGAGGAGGCCATCCGGCAGTATATGAAGGACTACGGCGCGAACTTCCGCATTCTCGACGAGCCGCTGCTCGTGACCGGCATCGGCGTGGCCTTTTCCAAAAATGACACGCGCGGCCTCGCGGCGCAGCTGAACGAGGTCTTTGAGCAGATGCGCGAGGACGGCAGCATGGAAAAGCTCGTCGGAAAGTATCTCGACGACCCCGCGCACAGTCTGGAGGTGGATGCGCTTGAACAGTAAAAACCGAAAGCCGCGCTCGCGGAAAGCCTTCGCCTGCCTGTGCCTTGCGGGCGGACTGCTGTTCCTCGGGATGGTATTCGGGCTGTCCCGTTATTCCGATATGCAGAGCTGCGAGCACCGCATGAACGAGCTGATCGACTTCGTCAAGGAGCAGTCCTCCGCCTACGTGCAGTACAACGAGACCGCCGTGGCCAAGGCGCTCGTGCGCGGCACGACCGCGATGCAGGAGCTGGACGGCCTGACGCTCGACTGCGGCGAGGACGCGCTGCGGCAGTACACCGAGCGGCTGTGGCTGACCGGCGTTTCGGTCGTGGACGCGAAGGGCAGGCTGGTCTGCGAATACAGCACGGACGGCATCGGCTATGCTCAGCTTCAGACCGATCTGGAGCCGGAGCGCGTGCTCGCCGTGGTCGGCCATCCGCAGAGCACCTACGTCCGCCGCGTGCAGCTGACCGACGGCTCGTTCGCCGACACCACCGTGCACAGCCTTGCGGACGGCAGCGGCGCGGTGCTCGCATGGCGGCACACGAAGGCGGCGTTCGCGCAGAAATCCGTGCTCTCCGTGCAGGATCTGCTCGACGGCTACGACGCCGAGACCACGGGAGTCGTAATCCTCTCGGACGGCAACCGCGTGACCGCGTCGGACGAGCCGACCCTCATCGGCACGGACACCACCGCAAACGAGCAGCTCCGCCGCATCCGTTCGAGCGGCAGGGCGGAAACGCTGGTCTATGCCGGGCGGAAGGGTCTGACCCGGTACTACGGGATGTACAGCCACGGGCGCGATTTCTACTACTACATATATGTCCCGGGCCGACTGCTCTACACGAACACGCCGATCAACATGATCGTGGCGTTCCTCGCCTGCCTGGGCGGTCTGACGCTGCTCCTGTTCGTGCGCCGAGGCACGGAAAAGAGCTTCCTGCGGCAGCAGCAGTCGCTCGAAAAGGAATATCAGCTTTCGCTCGAGCAGAAAAACGCCGAGCTTGAACGCGCCATCCGTCAGGAAACGGCGGCCAACCGCGCCAAGCGCGAATTTCTGTTCAATATGTCGCACGACATCCGCACGCCGATGAACGCGATCATCGGCTTCACCTCGCTCGCGGCCACCCATATCGACAACCGCGAACAGGTGCTCGACTACCTGAAAAAGACCGCGACGGCGAGCCAGCACCTGCTCTCGCTCATCAACGACGTGCTCGACATGAGCCGCATCGAGAGCGGCAAGGTCTCGCTCGAGCCGCGCCCGGTGCACCTGCCCGAGCTTGTGCACGACCTGCGCGACATCATCCAGTCGGGCATTTCCGCCAAGCGCATCTCGCTCTTCATCGACATGGTCGACGTGGAGGACGAGGACGTCATCGCCGACCCCATGCGCCTCAACCAGATCATGCTCAACATCCTGTCCAACGCCATCAAATTCACCCCGGCGGGCGGCACGATCACCCTGCGCATCGTCCAGAAGCAGACCGCGCCGCAGGGCTGCGCGGACTATGAGTTCCATATCCGCGACAACGGCATCGGCATGAGTCCGGCGTTTCAGGAGCACATCTTCGAGCAGTTCGCGCGCGAGGAGACCTCGACCGTCAGCGGCATTCAGGGCACCGGCCTCGGCATGGCGATCACGAAAAATCTGATCGACATGATGGACGGCGGCATTTCGGTCGAGAGCGAGCCGGGAAAGGGCTCGGAATTCACGGTCTCCCTGCGCTTCCCGGTCAGCGGAGAGCGTGCCGCCGCGCCCGCGCGCATCCCCCAGCTCGAGGGCCTGCGCGCGCTCGTCGCGGACGACGACACCGACACCTGCCTGAACGTCAGCAAGATGCTGCGCACGATCGGGATGCGGGCGGACTGGACGACCTCGGGACGCGAGGCGGTCGTGCGTGCGCAGGACGCGCTCGATCAGGGCGACGGCTTCCGCGTGTTCATCATCGACTGGATGATACCCGATATGAACGGCCTCGAGGTCACCCGCCAGATTCGCAGCTTGCACGATGATACGCCTATTATTATCCTGACCGCCTATGACTGGACGGACATCGAGGTCGAGGCGCGGGACGCGGGCGTGACCGCCTTCTGCGCAAAGCCCCTGTTCCTGTCCGAGCTGCGGCGCGTGCTGGCCGAGCCGTTCCGCATGGAGGAACAGGCGGAGCAGACAGAAAATGCGGCGGAATTCGCCGGAAAACGGCTGCTGGTCGTCGAGGACAACGCCCTCAACCGCGAGATCGCGGTGACGATGCTCGAGGAAGCCGGGTTCGCGGTGGACACGGCGGAAAACGGAAAGCTCGCGGTGGACAAGGTGCGCGAAAGCGCGCCCGGGTACTATGATCTGGTGCTGATGGACATTCAGATGCCGGTCATGAACGGCTACGAGGCCACGCGCGCCATCCGCGCCCTGCCGGACGCCGAAAAGGCGGCCCTGCCCATCGTCGCCATAACGGCGAACGCCTTTGACGAGGACCGCCAGAACGCCGCAAAGGCCGGCATGAACGGCCACCTCTCCAAGCCGTTCGACATGCAGCAGCTGCTCGCGATGATCGAAGAAGTGCTGTAACTGTCGAAAAACTTCGTTTTTCCGACAAGTGTGTTCTGACTTCGCAGAACACGGACGTCCGAAAGTTCCCATGCGGAAACTTTCTCCCTCTCAAAGTCAAAAAACCGAGGTACACGCCCCCGGTTTTTTGGAAATTGCGGAGCAATTTCGATTGAATGGCGCGCTGCCGCGCGGCAGCGTCAGCATTTCGAAAACGCCCCGATTTCGTTAAAAAACCTGTCTTACAGGAGGAAAACCGCACATGAAAGGAACAGCCATTTATCATTCGCCGTTTGGGAAAATGCAGCTGGACTGGGAGGACGGCGCGGTCACGGCCTTGCGTCTCGCCCGGGACGGCCTCTGCGAAGGAACGCCGAACGCGCTGACCGCACGGGTATTCCGTCAGCTGGACGAGTATTTTTCCGGGACGCGCCGGACGTTCGATTTTCCCTGCCGCCCGCACGGCACGCCTTTCCAGCAAAGAGTCTGGGCGGCGCTGCGTGACATCCCCTATGGCGAAACGCGCAGCTATAAACAGCTCGCCGAGGCCATCGGCAGGCCGAACGCCTGCCGCGCGGTGGGCATGGCGAATCACGCGAACCCCATCCTCATCGTCATCCCCTGCCACCGCGTCATCTGCGCGGACGGCTCGCCGGGCGGCTACGCCGGCGGCGCGGAGATGAAAAAGGCGCTGCTGCGGCTCGAGCAGGCGGGCGGAGCATGACCTGCGGAAGCAGCGGCGGCTGTCCGGATTACAGCTTTGGTTTCAAACGTCTGAAAGGGGTCATTTCATGATCTACACGGTAACACTCAACCCCGCACTGGATAAAACGGTGGAGATCCCCGGCATGGCGCTCGACACCGTCAACCGCATCACCGAAATGCGCACCGATCCCGGCGGCAAGGGCATCAACGTGAGCAAGGTGATCGCCAAACTCGGCGGAGAGAGCTGCGCGGCCGGCATCCTCGGCGGCGGGAGCGGAAAAATGCTCGAAAAGCTGCTCGAGGGCGAGCCTTTCGCGACGCGGTTCCGCTTTGTCGAGGGACAGACCCGCACCAACCTCAAGATCATCGACCGCGAGGGGCACACGAACACCGACATCAACGAGCCGGGTCTGACCGTCACGGCGGCCGATCTGGACGCACTGCTGCACGACCTTCTGGCTGAGGTGCACGCAGGCGACATCGTCGTTCTCGCCGGAAGCCTGCCGAAGGGCGCGCCGCAGGACACCTACCGCAGCTGGACGGCCGCGTGCAAAAAGGCGGGCGCATGGGTCTTTCTCGACGCGGACGGCGCGCTGCTCGCGGAAGGGATCAAGGCCGCGCCCTACCTCATCAAGCCGAACGACGGCGAGCTGTCGCGGCTGGCAGGGAAAAAGCTCGAGACCCTCGAGGAGCTGACTGCCGAGGGCAGAAAGCTGCTGGAGCGCGGCATCGAACGGGTCGTGATCTCGCTCGGCGGCCGCGGCGCGCTCTATCTGCGAAAGGGCAGCACGATCTACGCCGAGGGTCTCAGGGTCCCGGTCGGCAGCACGGTCGGCGCAGGCGACAGCGTGGTCGCGGCGCTCGCGTATGCCGAGGCGCAGGGACTGAGCGAGGAGGAGGCCGTCCGCCTCTCGACCGCCGCCGGCGCGGCGAACGTCATGTGCAGCGGCACGCAGGCCGCCGAACGCGAGGCCGTCGAGGCGCTGCTCCCGAAGGTGCGCTTTACCCGTCTGCGGCCGTGAGCGCCGTCCGCGCGGCGTCAAGGTGCTGCAAAGGAAAACCCGGCGCACCGGAAAAGCGGTAAAGTTATAAAGTCACAGCGTTTCAAAGTTATAACGTTTTATGCAATCTATCCCGGCGGAACAGGATGTTTTCCGCCGGGATTTTCGCGTTCTGCGAACCGATATGCGGAGTAAAGTTGCAACGTTTTAACGTTATAACGTTACAGCTTTGCGTCGCCCGGCGAAAAAAAGATTGACAGCCGGAGAAAATGCAGTATATTCTTATCTCATAAAAATACCGCACAGACAGAAAAAGGGAAGGGAGATTTCGGTATGTCGGAGCTGTCGAGCATCAAAAGTCAGGCGCTGACCGAACGGATTGAGGAGCGTTTGTTTGCGTACATTCTGGACAACCATCTGAAGGTCGGGGCGAAGCTGCCGAACGAGCATGAGTTGGCGGCGCATTTCGAGGTCAGCCGCGGCACCGTCCGCGAGGCGGTCAAGCTGCTCGTCTCGCGCGGCGTTCTGCGCGTCAAGCACGGCTCGGGCACCTACGTCGCGTCCCTGTTCCCGCTCCACGCCAATCCGCTGGGTCTGGACGCGGTGGAGGACAAACTACAGCTCGCGCTCGATCTGACCGACGTGCGGCTCATGCTCGAGCCGACGATCGCGGCGCTCGCCGCGCAGAACCGCACGGACGAGGAGGTCGAGCAGCTGGCTGAATACTGCGACGCGGTGCGCGAAAAGATCGAGGCCGGAGAGGACTACCTCATCGAGGATATGCGCTTTCACTGGTACCTCGCGAAATGCTCGCACAACATGGTCGTTGAGCCGCTGATGCCGATCATCGACGCGGCCGTGATCTCGATCGCCAACATCACGCGCAAGGAGCTGCTCACCATGACCATCGACACGCACAAGGAGATTCTGGACGCCGTGCGCGACCGCGACCCGCAGGCCGCCCGCAGCGCCATGTCCGTGCATCTCGACACGAACCGCATCTTCATCCGCCAGACGAAAACGGCGCGATAAAGACTGTCGAAAAACTTCATATTCCCGACAGACTAAGCGCCTGCATCGCAGGCGCTTAATTTATCGATACAGTCTGTTTTCACGATGCAGACGATGCCGCGCGGCAGCGCGCATGAAATAGAAATCGCGCAGCGATTTCATAAAAACCGGGGGCGTGTACCTCGGTTTTTATACTTTGAGAGGGAGAAAGTTTCCGCATGGGAACTTTCGGACGTCCGTGTTCTGCGAAGCCAGAACACAGATTGTCGGAAAAACGATAGTTTTTCGACAGTCTAAAGTTGTCCGATGTTTTTTTCTCGCTTTTTCTTATTTCCCGCGCATTTCCCGCAAAAATACGCAAGCTGTTTACGCATTTTGATGGTTTTGCACGATTTTATAAAAAAATTTTATTGCAAAAGTAGAAAGCATTTTGGACAACTTGAAACACATCTTTTCAAAAATTATAATGCTGAGTATAGAGACCTGCTCCGGAACAGCCGGCGTTTCCGAGGGGTCAGCATAGAAAATTTTCGGGTGAAAAGATATTACAGGAGGAATGCGTTATGTTACGCAGCGAACATATTCTGAAGGGTCTGGGCAACCAGTATTACCGGGCAACCTACAAATCCATGGGCTTTACCACCGAGGATCTCAAGCGTCCGCTTATCGGCATCGCGAACGCCTGGAGCGAGTGCGTGCCCGGCCACTACAACCTGCGTCAGGTCGCGCAGCGCGTCAAGGACGGCATTTACCGCGCAGGCGGCACGCCCATCGAGTTCGGCGTCATCGGCGGCTGCGACGGCATGGGTCAGGGCCACGACGGCATGCACTTCATCATGCCCTCGCGCGAGCTGATCGCCAATTCCATCGAGTCCATGGCGCAGATCAACCTGTTCGACGGCCTCGTCCTGCTCGGCTCGTGCGACAAGATCGTTCCGGGCATGCTGATGGCGGCGGCCCGTCTGGACATCCCGTGCATCTTCCTGCCGGGCGGCCCGATGGAGGGCGGCGTTGAGTTCGACGGCCGTCAGGCCGACCAGACCTCTGCCACCGAGGCTTATGGTATGCTTTCCGCCGGAAAGATCACGGAGGCGGAGTATGTAGCTCTGGAGGATACCGCCTGCCCGGGCTGCGGCTCGTGCTCCTACCTCGGCACCGCGAACACCATGTGCGCCCTCGCGGAAGCGCTCGGCATGACCCTGCCGGACGGCGGCACCGCCCCGGCGACCTCCGCGGTTCGCATGATGAAGGCCGAGGAGACCGGCGTCAAGATCATGGAGCTGGTCGAGAAGAACATTACCGCCCGCCAGATCATCACCGACGGCTCCATCCGCAACGCCATCAAGGCATGTCTGGCCATGAGCGGCTCGACCAACGCCGTCATGCACCTGACCGCCATCGCCTACGAGGCTGAACTCGGCATCAAGGTGCTCGACGAGTTCGACAGCCTGTCCGACACCACGCCGCAGCTGGCGCGCATGAACCCGTCCTGCAAGTACAGCATCGTGGACTTCTACAAGGACGGCGGCGTGCCGCGTCTGATGGAGAACCTGCGCTCCATGCTCGAGACCGACGTCATGACCGTCACCGCGCACACCCTCGCGGAGAATATCGACAGCCACAAGTACCTGTACCCGGCGACCGGTCTGGTCAACCACACGCTCGACGACCCGTTCGGCTACACCGGCGGCGTCGCTGTCCTGCGCGGCAACCTCGCGCCCGACACCGGCATCACCAAGCCCGGCGCGTTCGACAAGAGCCTGCATCACTTCAAGGGCGAGGCCATCTGCTTCGACTCCGAGGAGGCCGCAGAGGAGGCTATCCTCGCCGGCAAGATCCATGACGGCCACGTCGTCGTCATCCGCTACGAAGGCCCGAAGGGCGGCCCCGGCATGCGCGAGATGTTCAAGGCCATGAAGTACCTGTACGGCCGCGGCCTCGCCAAGACCACCGCACTCATCACCGACGGCCGCTTCTCCGGCACGAACAACGGCTGCTTCGTCGGCCATATCTCCCCCGAGGCGGCAGAGGGCGGCCCGATCGCCATCGTCCATGACGGCGACACCATCGAGATCGACGTCGATAACAAGCAGCTCAACCTGCTCGTGCCCGACGAGGAGATCGAGGCGCGCCTCAAGCAGTGGAAGCGCCCCGAGCCCAAGTTCAAGAAGGGCTGGCTCGGCCTGTACTGCAAGCTCGCGGCCTCCGGCTCTGAGGGCGGCGTCATGAAGTTCGACCACCTGTAAGCCGACAGAAAGGGGAATTGCACTATGGATGGAGTAACCGTATCCGTTCTGGGCGCTCTGGCCGCTCTCGTCGTGGCCATCGTACTCATTCTGAAAAAGGTCCAGCCGACCTACGCCATGCTGATCGGCGCGGTCGCCGGCGGCCTTATCGGCGGCGCCGGTCTGACCGGAACCGTAAACTATATCATCTCGGGCACGCAGGGCATCGTCTCCGCCATCATCCGTATCGTGACCGCCGGCATCCTCGCCGGTGCGCTGATCGAGAGCGGCGCGGCCGAGCGTATCGCGGAAGCGATCATGAATAAACTGGGCGCGAAGCGCTGCCTGATCGCGATCACGCTCGCGACGTGGGTCCTGACCGCCGTCGGCGTGTTCGGCGACGTCGCGTGCATCACGGTCGCACCGATCGCCCTTCAGATGGCGAAGCGTGCAGGCTATCACAAGATGGGCGTGCTGATGGCGCAGCTCGGCGCGGTCCGCGCGGGCAACGTCATGAGCCCGAACCCGAACGACATCGCGGCGGCTGAGGGCTTCGGCGTGCCGCTGACCTCGATCATCGCGGTCGGCATCATCCCGGCCGTCGTGGCTCTGATCGTCACCTCGCTCCTCGCCTACCATCTGCGCATGCGCGGCACCGAGATCGCGGACAGCGACGTCAACACGGTCGACAGCAAGGATCTGCCTCCCCTGTGGGCGGCGCTCGCCGGTCCGTTCGTCACCATCGCTATCCTGGTCCTGCGCCCGATCGCCGGCATCACCATCGACCCCCTGATCGCGCTCCCGGTCGGCGGCATCGTCGGCACCATCGCGATGGGCAAGACCAAGGAAATGGGTCACTATTTCACCGCCGGTCTCGCGAAGATGAGCGGCGTGGCCATGCTGCTGGTCGGCACGGGCGCGCTCGCGGGCATCATCTCCAACTCCTCGCTCAAGGACGTTATCATCTCCGGCATTGAAACGCTCGGCCTGCCCGCCTTCATGCTCGCGCCGATCGCCGGCATGATGATGGGCGCGGCGACCGCGTCCGCTACCGCAGGCACGACCCTCGCAAGCCAGATCTTCGGGCCGACCGTCGTAGCGAGCGGCATCGCGCCGCTGGCTGCCGCAGCCATGACCAACGCGAGCGTATTCGTCTTTGACGGTCTGCCGCACGGCTCGTTCTTCCATGTCAGCGCAGGCGGCGTCAACATGGGCATCAGCGAGCGACTCAAGCTGCTCGGCTACGAGGCCATCAACGGCTTCGCCATGCTGGCCGTCAGCACCCTCGTATTCGGCGTGTTCCGCGTACTGGGATAAAAACTGCACAGAAAGCAAAAAACGAGACTGCCTCAGGGCGGTCTCGTTTTCGTCTGTCGGAAAAGCGAAATTTTTCGACGGTCGGAAAAAGGAGCGGCTTTCGCCGCTCCCCTTTTTGCATTTTTTCGCATTCCATGCCGTTTTCTGCTGTATTTACTTCCTGCATCTGTAAATCAGGGTCACGATCTGCGCTCTCGTGCAGTTATCGTTCGGGGCGAATGCGGTCTCGCTCACGCCCTTCGCAACATCGTTTTCGACCGCCCAGAGCACTGCATTATAGTAGTACGCAGCCGCGGAAACGTCGGTGAACGGGTTTTCGCCGCCGGATGCCGGGGACTGCTGCGCGCGCCACAGGAAGGTGACGATCTGCGCACGGGTGCAGTTGGTGTCTGGAGCGAACGCGGTCTCGCTCACGCCCTTCGCAACATTGTTTTCGACCGCCCACGCGGCCGCCTTCGCGTAGTAAGCGTCCGCCGGGACATCGGCAAAGCTGCTCAGCGTTTTCGGCTCGGGCGAGCCTGCCGCGCGCCACAGGAAGGTGACGGCCTGCGCACGGGTGCAGCCGGCGTTCGGGACGAACAGCGTATCCGTCATGCCCGTCGTCACGCCGTTCTCGACCGCCCAGCGGACGGCCTGTTCGAAATAGCTGCCTGCCGGGACGTCGGCAAACGCGGCCGTCTCCGCCGCCTGCCAGCCGGCATAGACCGTCCGGCTGCTGCGGAGCGTGACCGATGTGACCTTTTCGGTCAGCGCACGGTCGGCGTACCAGCCGGTAAAGACATAGCCGCTCCGCGCGGGCGTGAACGCGGTCAGGTCGACCGTCGTGCCTGCGCTCCGGCGCAGCGCCGCGATGCTGCCGCCGCCGTTCGTCTCGAAGGTCAGCGTGCAGGAGGCGGAGCCCGAGCCGCCCGAGGACGGCTGCGGCACGAGACGGATGGTGTAGGTGCGCTCGGACGCGCCGTTCGGCGCCTTGACCGTTATCGTGACCGTCCGTTCATACGAGCCGCCCTCGATGACCGCCATGCCGTTTTCCGCCGGTTTTCCGTTCACGGAGACCGACGCGCCGCGGCTCTCGGGGATGACGGTGAGCAGGTACTGCCCTGCCGCGACGTTTTCGACCGTCGCGCTGTCCTTGTCGTCGAAGCTGTCCAGCGTCAGCGGCAGGCCGTCCAGCGTGATGCGCGCGGCGTTTGCCGTGTTCGCGTCCGATGCTTCGCCGTACCGCACGGCCACCCTCGCGCCGGCCTGCGAGAAGGTAACGCGGCTCTCGCGGAGCTGCTCCGCCGCCAGCGTCAGACCGTCCAGCGTCCTTGTCTCGAGCAGCGCGCCGTTCCGGTCGAGCAGCGCCGCCGTCAGCGTGCCGCTGCGGCGCGGCTGGAGCGAATTGTTCCGCACCTGCACGACCGCCGAAGCGGCGCTGCCGTTCTCGAGCTCGGCCGACAGGGTGACGGGCGTGTTCTCGCTCCGCGCGAGCAGGCTTTCAAAGGTGAGGCTTTTCTGGTTGTTCCGGCTGTCCGCCTCGGGCAGCTCGGCCCACTTTCCGTCGCGCTGCTGCTCGATCCGCGCCCGGACGAACAGCATGACGCCCGGCTCGGGGATCTCCGTGAGACCCGCGTCCGCGATGTACTGCGCGATGTCGAACGTCATTTCCTGCGTGCATCCGGTCTCGTCCATCGCCTCGAGCGCGTCTCCGGTCAGCGTGAGCGTGAAGCCCGTGCCCGCCGTTCCGCCTTCGAAGTATTTGCCGTCCACCGGCGTCTCACACGCGGGGTCGGAGTACACGCCCACGGTCACGCGCCGGTCGGTGCGGCCGAGCGAGGACGCGGACTGGTTGTACAGGTGAACGAGGAAGTCTCGCACGCCGTCCTGTTCCTTCGTGACCGTCAGAGCGGAAATGCCCGCATCCGGGTAGTCCAGATGCACCGTGCCGCTGCACGACTGCTCCGCCGCGCCGGTGAAGTCCGCCGTGACCGTGTAATCCAGGTCGCGGATCTCGCTGCCGGTCTTTGCCGCCGCGGACAGCGTCCGCGTCTGGCCGGGCAGGAGCGCGAGACCGTCAAAGCTCTGCGTCTGTGCGCCCTCGAGCGCGACCGTTACGCAGTCGATCACGTGCATGCCCTGATTGGAAACGGTGAAGCTGACCGGGACATAGCTGTCGGCGGCGAGCGTGGTATAGTCGACCGTGGTCGAAACGACCTCGACAGCGTCTGTGAACGTCTCGGCGGCGCTGAACAGGTTTGCGGTCTGCCGGGGGATCGTTCCGGTACCGGTATAGGTCTTTCCGTTCAGCTCATAGGAATAGCTGACCGTGTCGGACTCGGTTTTGCTGTACGTCGTGCCCTGCATGACGGCGCAGATGCCGCCGCCGCTGCCGGTGACGCAGGCGTCCATGTGGTCGAGTCCGGTGCGCGCGGGGAGCGCCGCCACCTCGAGGGGCGCGGAGGAGACCAGACCGCCGTCTGCGGACACGAACCGGACCGCGCGGATGACGTCGTTGCTCTCCTCGCCCGCGCCTGCGTCGTTCCACAGGACGGTCAGCTCGTCCAGGCTTTCCGCGCCTTCCGCCAGCGCGAACCGGCCGTCGAACGAGCCTGCGGACACCATGTCGCTGAGCGACTCGGGCAGGCCGGACTGCGGCGCGCCGTTTTTACCGAACACGCGCAGACCCACGTCGCGCTGCTCCGCGCCGGTGAGCGTCCGGACGCTGCTCCAGCCGAGGACGAACTGCCCGCCCGCCGTGGTCAGCTGCGGCTTTTCGTCGCGGCTGCCGTCAGCGGTCGCGCGGATGGTAACGGCCGCGTCCTCGGGATTTTCCGCCGCAGTATCGACGAGCGTGTAGTAAATGTCGCTGCTGTCCCCGTTCTGCACGGAGAACGCGACCGCCGCCGTGCCGTCCGCGAGCAGCTCTGCGTCCATGCCCGTGACCTCGCCCGCGCTGCCGTTGTAGAGCGTATAGGTCTGATCGCTCCACTTCGTGCCGTCATAGATGCGGCACAGGATGCGGTTGCGCGTAAAGTCGAAGGCGCTTTCATCGGTCTGCACCGCGCGCCACACGGCGATGGCCTTTCCGTCCGCCGCCGCGATGACCGGGTCGAACTCCTGCGAGCCGTTGTCGGTCAGGCGCGTCGTGACCCATTTGCTGCCGTTCCAGAGCGACGCCATGACCTCCAGACCGTTCAGAAGGATGGTCTGCTGACCCTCGTTCAGCTCGGTGCCGGCCTTGAGGCCGAGGGTCGCGGCCTCGCGCAGCCAGACCGCACCGGCGAAGCTGCCCGTGCCGTCAAAGTCGGGCGCGCTGTCGCCGTAGCCGGAAAAGCCGTCCGCGCCGTCCGGGATGGCCGTGCCGTCGGGGAAGCCGCCGCCCTCCGACCGGCTGTAGCGCACCTCGGTGTCGGTCACGTCCGTGCTGTCCGCGTCGGACAGGTAGACCAGCATATCGCCGTCCTCGGACAGCATCGGCGTGCTGAAGGGGTAGGAATTGGTCTCGATGGCCTGCACGCGGCTCGGCTCGTCCAGACTCATGAGCGCGATGCCGCTCCCGCCGCCGAGCCAGACGCGCTCCTCCTCGTCGAGATAATCGCGGCTCTGCATCCTGACCACAGGCTCGCTCGCCGCGACCGCGCCGCCGTTCGCGGGCAGGCTCTGCCCTGCCGTGCCGCCGTCCAGCCAGCCGGTCGAGCCGAGACCGCTCGAGGCGCTCTCCCAGTAGTCGCGGATCTCGTTCCAGTCGTTAAACCGCCATGCCGTGCCGTAGCCGAGCGAGACCAGCGTGATCTCGGTCACGAGCGGCCCCACGCCCAGCGCCGCGCGGATGCCGGCCGTGCCGTCCAGCTGGAGGAACTGGCCGCGCACGTCGCGTTCGTTCGTATTTTTCAGGTATTTGCGCGTCAGGAAACGGTTTTCGTTGTTGATGTCGATGGTGCCGAACACGCCGACCTTGGCGGTGAAGCCCTGATCGTAGCCCACGCCGCCGAAAAACTCGAAATAGGCATTGATGCGCAGCGCGGTCAGGTAGTCGTTGACCGCCTTCGCGGTATCGTCGTTCCATTCCAGTCCGAGCTGCTCGGCATAGCGCACGGCGGTCTTGAAATCCACCGTCGCGCCGCCGCGCACCTTGAAGCTCGCGGTCAGCGGGATGCCGTAGGCCGAGCAGCGCAGCACCTTTTCAAATTCCAGCTGCGCGCCCGCGGTGAAGCCGCCGCCGGTCGTCAGCACCTGCCACTGGCCCCTGTCGAAGCTGTAGCGGATCTCGGTGCTCACCCAGCCCTCCAGCTGGAGCATGATGGGCAGGCCGATCGCGCCGCTCGCCGCGCCGTACAGGCCGCTGCGGTCGTCGAAGTACGAGCCGTCCGCCATGGCCTGAAAATCGCTCAGGGTGAAGGTGTCGTTGACCTGCCCCAGCAGGCTGTCGTAGTCCTGTCCGATGTAGCTCGGCTCGAGCGAGATGCCGCTGCGGTCATAGTCCAGATCCTCGAGCTTGGTGGTGTTGAGTCCGGTCCAGAGATAGGCCTCATAGCGCGTGGGGTCCTCGGTGGGCATGAGGACGGCCTTGACGAGACCGGTCTCGCCGCCCATTTTCTCCAGAAAGGACAGCGCGTCCATCATGATGCCGTCCGAGACCGTGTTTACGTACCCATACTCGGTGTTCGCGCCGCCGACCGTGCCGTAGGCGGCGAGGTTCGCCATCAGCGACATGACGGACGGGGCGTCCTCGACCCGTTCGATGGAGGTCAGGTCCGCCAGACCGAACGGCAGCGCGATGGTGCAGACGAGGTTTTCGCCGCCGTCATAGAGCGCGGCCTCGAGCGGCGTGCGGCGCGTGCCGTCGAAGTTTTCAAAGCTGGCGCTCGTGATCTCGACCGAGCTGCTCACCAGCGGGATGGAGGAGAACGGATAGCTTGCGTCCCGGACGGTCACGGCCTTCTGCCCCGGCACGGAAACGCCGGTCTCCTGCGCCCGCAGATAGAAATTCCAGCCGGTGTCGTCCATGGAAACGCCGTCCGCGCCCCAGAGCATGACCGTGCTCTCGAGACGGGCGCCCGGGTAGTTGCTGCTCGGGCCGATCACGCCGGTGTGCCGCCGCACGCTGATCGCGCGGCCGGTGTAGCTGACCGTCTGGGCGGCCACGAAGGGCGCTGCCCGTTCGGCGCTCACGAGCGTGACGATGTCCTCGCCCGAGCGCATCGCGTCGCGCCGGGTCAGACTGCCGTCGACCGTGATCAGCTCGGGGCAGTACCCGTCCGCGCGCACCTCGAAGATAAATTCCAGACTGTCGCCCACGCCGACGGCCTCGGGGTCGTGCGCCGAGGTGAACTGCGACAGGTCCATGTGCACGGTCAGCAGACCGCTGGAGTCGGTCGTAAAGGACTGATCCTTCGTGCCGTCGAGCGCGGCGGCCTGACCGGCGGCCTGCGCAAATCTCGCGCCCGTGCAATAGGCGTCGTCACGGTTTTCGGCCGCGAGGCGGTTGCGGTATACGCCGCCGCGCAGGGTCACGCCGGTGTTCGCCAGCGGCGTGCCGTCCGGGCGGAGCAGCTGCACCTGCGCGACCGCGGCGCGGCGCAGCTCGACGGTATTGAGCGGATACAGCTCGCCCCGCACGCCGCTGCCCTCGCCGCTCTTGAGCGCGAGACGGGACACCGTGCCGCGGTAGGACACGCTGCTGCTGACCGCCGCCGCACGCAGGTCGGAGGCGATGCCGTTCGGCTCGAACAGCGCCAGAGAGCCGTCGCTGTTCGTGTAGAGCGTGTGGGTCTCGCCCAGACCGTCCTCATAGGAGATCTCGGTTCTGACCGCCGGGGTGAACTGGAACAGATACAGCCTGTCCTTCAGCGTCTCGACATTGACCTTGACCGTGTCGCGGAGCGCGGGCAGGGCGCTGTGCGCAGCGGTGACGGTGTTCGTGCCGTCCCGCAGGCCGCTCAGCAGCAGGATGGTCTGGGGCAGGTAGCTCGAGTAGGAATACTGCTCGAGCGGCGCGTACAGGCTGCCCTCGCGGTAATTGAGGCTGACCGCGCGCTGCGTCTCGTCCTCGACCGCCCCGCCCTGACCGGTCGAGGTGCTCCACTTGACCGTATCATACAGGATGCTCCAGTCGAAGTCCCGGGTGTTGATGCCGATGGTCTCCATCAGGCTCAGCTCGCTGCGCAGTCCCGCGACCGCCTGCGCCGAGGTCAGACCGCCGATGGTCTCGCCCGCATACGTGCTGACCGACGGGGCGGTCGTCGTGCCGCCGGAAATGGTGTTTTTGAGCGTGACCTCGTCCCGGCTCTCGCCGCCCGTCAGGATCTCAAGCGCGCCGGAGCGGTAGACCGTGACCGTCGCGGAGGCGATGCTCCAGGTCGGGTCTGCGCCGTTTTTCGCCTTCGCGGTGACGATATAGCAGTCCTTGAGCTGCTGCGGCGTCTCGGGCGTCAGGGTATAGCTGCCCGAGGCGGCCTTTTCCGTCGTTGTGTAGACGGTCCTGCCGTCCTTTTCGACCGTGAACGCGAACTGACACGCATCCGGGTTCGCGGTCAGGTCGAAATTGTCCACCGTCCAGCCGATCTCGATCGGCTGACCGCTCGTGAACAGCGTCGTTTCCAGTCCGGTCAGCGTGATCGCCGCCGGCTGAGAGCGAACGAGGATCTTCGCGTCGGTCGACAGCTCCTGCACCGTGCTGCCCGTCTGCGCCTGCGCCGTCAGACGCAGGATGCAGGACGGCGCGCCGCCGCTCGAGATGGCGGTGAGGCGGTCGCCGGGGATGGTCAGGCTGGTCGCGCCGCGCTCGAGCACGGTCTCCCAGACCGGCTGCGCGTCCGCTGTGACACGGGAGCCTGCATAGAGCCGCGCGGTGATCTTTCCGTCCGCCGGGGCGTGCTGGGCGAGGTTGGAGGCGAAATGCACGGTCTGGTCCGCGCCCAGACGGGCGTATACCGTGTCCGCGCCCGCCGGGAACAGCAGGCTCGGCCGGCCGCTGTCCCGGACCGTGACCGTGATGGTGTTGGAGGCCGCGGTCGTGCCCTTTCCGCTGTTGCCGCACTCGAGCGTGATGCTGGCCGTGCCCGCCTTCAGCGGCGTGAGCGCGGCCCTGACCGTCTGGCTCAGGGTCAGGTCGGTGCCGCCGCCCTCGGCGGCGCTCAGCTGCACGACCTCGGGGTCGCTGACCGTCCAGCGCACATCCGCGCCGGCCGCGTCGTAATAGGTATAGGCGGTCTTGTTGTCGGTGAAGGCGAGCACCGGGACCTGCGCGTCCTGCATGAACACGGTCTGCTCGATGCCGGACGGCCAGCCGCCGCTGACGCTGATGGTGTAGGCGTCCGTGCCCGCGAGCGTGACCGGCGTCTGCGTGAACGAGGCGCACGCGCCGTAATACAGCGAGCCGTTATAATAGATCTCCGCCGTGTGCACGGTGTCCGCGCTCACGTTCGGCAGGTCCATCGTGCCGGTGAGGATGTATTTCTGGCTGCTGCCCGTGCCGGAAACGTCCAGATGCAGCTCGGCTTTCTGCGCCGGGTCGCCGTCCAGCACCGCCGTGACCTTCGGCGCGCTCTCGTCCTTCGACCAGGCCAGCCACTTGGTCTGGAAGGTCTCGTCGCCCGCGAGCGCCACGGTAAAGACGGCCTTTGCGGGGTCGTTCGGGTCGGTTTCGGCGGAGAGCGAAACAAAGCTGTCGGTCAGATTTCCGCCCTGCAGGCTGTCGAGCACGGTGGTTTTGAATTCCTTGTACGCGCCGTCGTTTTCGGATTTGAATTTGTTGCCGAAGGCGTCCTTGCAGGCGTTCTCGTCCGCAGGCCTTACGCCCAGCACCTGAATGCTCGTGCTGTCCGTTTTCTTGACCGGATAATAGAACACGCGCGTTCTGGAAAGGGTCGCGTCGGAGGAGGGGGATACCGTTGCGTCGATTATGCCCCCGATGCCGGTGTTCACGGCGGACAGATACTTTGTCTCCGTGCCGTCCAGATACGCCAGCTCATAATCGCCGGAGACCGGCTCGGAGAAGGTCACGACGATGGGAACATAGTCGCCCGGACCGAACGAGGAATACGAGTAGGCCGTGCTCCCCGTATACTTGGGCGCGCGCGCGCAGGTGTCGATGGACTCGATGGTCGGATCGGTCTCGTCCGCGAGGGTCAGCGCGCCGTGCATCAGAATCTCCTCCGGGCGGATGTCCTGATCGTCGTTCTGCGCGATCCAGTCGACCGGCAGATACCAGTCCTGCGGATAGCTGACATAGTTGGACTGCGTGGGCGTGATGGGGACTTTCACGTTCCTGAACCGCCGCACGCGCCACTCGTGGTTTTTGACCTTCTTATAAAAATTGAGGCCGCTCGGGTTGGAATAGTCCCAGTCCTCCTCCTGCGTCCGCGCAAGGTCATTCAGATAGGCGGCGGCGTCGCTGCTGGAAAAATCGTTCGTGTCATAGCTCCAGGAGCCGTTCGCGATACCAAACAGCGCATTATCCTCCAGAATGGACAGCGAGGGAATGCCGAGCTTACCGCTTTCCTTGGTCCAGAGCGTCACGTTCGCCAGCTTGACCTTCGGGTCCGGATCGCCCGCGCCCAGCCGGATCGCCTCATTAAAATAGTTCATCCAGCCGTGGGTCTCGTTGGATATGCCGGTCGAGCCGTAATCATAGCCCTTCGCGGCCGGAACGGCGGTGTTGATCTTGAAATACTCCGTGCCTTTGATCGTGACCTTTTCGGTCGCGCTGTCGTGCTGCTGCCAGTCCAGCTGATAGGGCAGGACGTTCGTGCCGGACGGGGACTTTCTGCCGATCTGCGTGCCGCCGGTGATGGCGGAAACGATGGCGTCCGCGTCGCTGGACGCTGCGAACTTCACCGTTACCGACTTCGAACCGGCGGGCATGGCGGCGTCATAGGCGGTGCGGGCCTGAATGAGCACCCTGGCATACCCGTCCCAGTGGCCCTCATAATCGCGGAGATACCCGCGCAGCGTGTCCATCGACAGATTCAGCTCTACCGCCTTCTCGCCCTTCGAGATGGTGAAGTCCTTGAAAAAGTTGCCGCCGGGCATGCCGTCCGCGTAGAAGTCCGACTGATGGGGCGTCAGGAAATCCGCGAACATGCCGATCTTGAGCTTGATGTCATGGGGCGCGGGAACGTCCTCTTGGCCGCCCTTTGTACGCAGACTGGCGTGGATGGTCAGCACGCCGTTGTCCTGATTATGCCCGGCGCTCATGTAGAGCGACAGGTCGTGTACGCTCGTGTCCGCCGACTGCGCGGCGGCGTCCGCGTCCCCTGCCGAAGTCAGGGAAACGCTGTCTGACGAGGCGAGCCTGCTGAGCGTCTGCGCAAGTCCGGTCATCTGGTACTCGATGGACAGCGCGTACATCAGCTGCTCCGCCGTGGCGGTGCGGCCGGTCGCGTCCACGGTGATGACGGTGTCCAGCTCGTCCGCGGTGCACTGGTTGAGCCAGTCGGTCAGCTCGTCCAGCGAAGACAGGCGCGTGCCGTCCTCCACGGTAAAGCTGTTGTCCTCGATCAGTGCGCCGTCCCCGTCGACCAGACCGAGCTCGAGCATCTGTGCGTAAAGCTGCTCCTGCTCCGGCTGCGCCGCGAAGGCCCCGGCCGGGAACATGGTCAGCGCCATGCACAGGCTGAGCAGCATGCTGAGCAATCGTGTTTTCATAGGATCTCCTCGCTTTCTTCCGCAGCCGATGTGCGGTCTGTTCTCCTCTTTCGCCGGCGCACGCAGACAATGGTCAGCGCCGCGCCCGCCGCGAAGGCGGCGATGCCGATGACGGCGTACCGTCCTGCGCCGCGGCGCAGCAGCACCGAGCCGAAGCCCTGCGCCGCAAGGGCAAGGCCCGGCGTCTGCGCGTCCCTGCACAGCGTGCCGATGCCGGTCAGCAGCAGCAGGCTGCACACGGAAAGCGCACCGTTCAGCCGTCCTTCGCGGCGGCGCCGGTACTGACGCGCTCGGCGCCTCACCTCGCGCGCCCGGCGAACCGTCCTCTCGTTCATGGCTGCGCCCTCCTTTCTGCGCCCTTTTCGGGACGCCTGTTTCGCGTCCCCATATCTTCTAAAAGACCGGAATCCGGAAATCCTTGCACCGAACGCAAAAAAAAGCAAAAAAAAATCAAAAAAATCAGCCGCCCCGAAGGGCAGCTGAGACTTGCCGCGGAACTACAGTTCCGCCGGCAGGTGTGTTCTGACTTTGCAGAACACGAGTCGTTAGAAAGCTCCCATGCGGAAACTTCTTCCTCCTGTTTCAGTTAAACGCTTCGTCGTCGCGCTCGGCAAACATGCGGTGAACGCGCTCCTTCAGCAGAGGCCAGCCGCTGAGGGACGGGTCGGCTGCGAGCAGCGCCTCTGCTTCTTCGCGTGCGTTCTGCATGAGCGCGAGGTCTGCGGCGAGGTCCGCCACGTGCAGCGACGGGAGACCGTGCTGACGGCGGCCGAAAAAGTCGCCGGGGCCACGCTGAGAGAGGTCGGCGCGCGCGATTTCAAAGCCATCATTCGTCTTACAGAGGATTTTCAGCCGTTCCCGGGCGGTCGCGCCCTTGTCTGCGCCGAAAAAGACGCAGTAGGACTGCCGCGTACCGCGGCCGACGCGGCCGCGCAGCTGATGCAGCTGCGACAGACCGAAACGGTCTGCATCCTCGACGACCATGAGGTTCGCGTTCGGTACGTCCACGCCGACCTCGATCACCGTCGTTGCAACCAGAATATCGTACTTTTGCGCTGCAAAATCACGCATTACTGCGTCTTTTTCGGCGTTTTTCATACGTCCGTGCAGCACTGCGACGCGGCGGTGCGGCAGCTGCGCCTGAAGATCCTTCGCGTGCTGCTCGGCGCTTTTGAGCTTGCTGTCCCCTTCCCCGTCCTCGACGAGAGGACAGACTACATAAACCTGTCCGCCTGCGGCGAGCTGCTTCTCGATGAAGGCGGTGATGCGGCGGCGCATATTCTCCCCTACCGCGTAGGTCTCGACCGGACTTCTGCCGGGCGGCGTCTCGTCCAGAATGGATACGTCGAGGTCGCCGTACATGATCAGCGCGAGCGTGCGCGGGATGGGTGTCGCGGACATGACGAGCACGTGCGGCATCTCGCCCTTGGCGGACAGCGCTGCGCGCTGTGCGACGCCGAAACGGTGCTGCTCGTCCGCAATTACCGCGCCGAGACGGTGAAAAACGACGCTTTGCTGGATGAGGGCGTGCGTGCCGACCACGACGTTTGCGGCTCCGCTTTCGATGGCGGCGAGCGCTGCACGTTTCTGCGCGGCGGTCATCGAGCCGGTCAGCAGCGTGCAGGTCAGACCGAGTTTGCCGAGCATGGGCGAGAGGGTTTCCGCATGCTGCGCGGCGAGGATCTCGGTCGGCGCCATAAAGGCGGCCTGCCAGCTGTTCTGCGCCGCGAGCGCGCAAAGCGCGGCAGCAACGACAGTCTTGCCAGAACCGACATCGCCCTGCACGAGGCGGTTCATCGGGCGGCCTGAGGCGCAGTCCGCCGCGATTTCCATGATGGCGCGGCGCTGTGCGCCCGTCGGAGCGAACGGCAGAGCTGCGAAAAATTCCTCCAGACGGTCCCCGCGGAACAGAATGCCGCTGTCTGCGCGGCGGCGCTCCCTGAGCTGCTGAAGGCCGCAGCAGAGCAGGAAAAGCTCTTCGAACACCATGCGGCGGCGCGCTTCGTTCACATCTTCCCTGTTTTTCGGGCGATGGATGGCGGCGAGCGCGTCGGCGGCGTCCGGAAGGCGGTATTTGACGCGCAGGACCTCGGGCAGCGGGTCGGGCCAGTCCCCCGGCACTGCGTCGAGCGCAGCTTCGGTCACGCGCGCCATGTCGCGCTGCGTCAGACCGGCGGTCAGCGGATAGACCGGCACGATACGGCCGGGATTCTGGTCGTTTTCCGCGACTTTTTCCGCCTGCGGAGAGATCATCTGCCGCACCCGGCCGAAGCCCTGCACCCTGCCGTAAAACAGATATTCCTGCCCGACGCGCAGCTGCGCCGTGATATAGGGCTGATTGAACCAGGTGACGCCGAGAGAGCCGCTTTCGTCAAAGATCGTGCATTTGACGAGCGTCATACCCTTGCGGATGCGGCTGACCTTCGGCTCGGTGCCGAGAATTGCGCGCACGGCATATCGGTCCTCATCTGCGATGTCCGCGATGCGCGTGATGTGCGTGCGGTCCTCATAGTCGCGTGGATAGGTCTCCAGCGCGTCCTGCAAGGTCGAAATATGCAGTTTTTCGAACAGCTTCACCTTTTTCGGGCCGATGCCCTTGACGAACTGTACGCTGTCTGTGATGGCTGGCATGATGTCTCCCCTGCTGAAATCTGCGGATACAGTCTATTCTTTACGCAAAATAGTAATCGCGCGAGAGCGCGTATGAAAAAGCGTTTGCAAGGCAAACGCATAGCCCGTAGGCCTCTAACCTTGAAAGCTATGCAATGAGAGCAAACCGGGGGCGTGTACCTCGGTTTTTATACCCCTGGAGGGAGAAAGTTTCCGTATGGGAACTTTCGGACGACTCGTGTTCTGCGTAGTCAGAACACAGATTGTCGGCGAAACGTTAGTTTCGCGACAGTCTAATTAGTATTCTCTGTAAACTGCCTTGACAACGCCGAGGATCTGGCAGCCGGTGCCGTCGATGAGCGGGTACGCCGGGTTCTCCGGGCGCAGCCATACGCCGTCCGGCGTCAGGCAGAGCGTTTTGCAGGTCGCCTCGTCCTCGAGCAGCGCGATCACGATGTCGCCGTCGCGCGCCTCGACGTCCTGACGGATGATGACGAGGTCGTCGTTCATGATGCCGACGCCGATCATCGAGTCGCCGCGGATGCGCAGCGCGTAGTATTTGCCGCCGCTCGCCGCCGGCTCGAACGGCACATAGCCGATGTGCTCCTCGACCGCGAGGATCGGCATGCCGGCGGTGACGCGCCCGAGAATGGGCACGCGCGGCACCATGGAGGCGCCGCTGACCGGCGCGAGCGCGCGGGATTTGTGGTCGCTCGCCTCAAGATAGCCGGCCTCCTGTAATTTCTTCAGATGGGCATGCACAGTGGAGGTCGAGCGCAGACCGACCTCTGCGCAGATCTCGCGCACGGATGGCGGATAGCCGTGCTCCATGGAAAATGAGTTTATAAAATCAAGAATATTCTGCTGTTTATCAGATATTTTTTTCATGCTGCGGTCTCCCTCTCAATACCGTTGGAACATGTGTTCGGAATTATACCTTATTATATCGTGTTTCGCGAGTGAATGCAAACATTTGTTTGAAGAAAAACAGAAAAACTGCAAGTTTGCCGCACGGTTTTGTCCTGCATTCCGCCGGCGGGATGTTCAATATCAGTGCATGTACTTGTATTTTCTGTGAATTTAGTATATGATATAGTAAACTACGAATGGGTTCCGAAAAGGCGGAAGATCATTTGATGCGAAAGCAGACGCAGGGAGGTTTTTTTATGACGATCAAGACCGATCTCGGATATATCGAAATCACGACCGAGGTTCTCGCCGGCATTGCGGGCTACGCAGCTTCGCTCTGCTTCGGCGTAAAGGGCATGACCATCCGCTCGATGACGGACGGACTGGCGCATCTGCTCGGACGCGAAAACCAGTCGCGCGGCGTAAAGGTGACCGAAGCGCCCGACGGCGGGGTCAATATCGACCTGCATATCGCGGTCGATCACGGCGTAAATATTGCGACCGTCTGCCGCTCGATCATCAGCGAGGTTCGCTACCATGTCGAGCGCCTGACCGGCGTGGACGTAAAGAATGTAGACGTTTACGTCGAGAGCATCCGTGCCTGAGACAGGCAGAAAAGAGTAAAACGGTACGGAATGACCGCGCTCTGGCGCGGTAAAAGACCCGGAAGGGGAATTTAGGAGAGTTTTTTAGATGGCAGATACGAAAATCAACGGTGCGCTGTTTCAGTCCATGGTGACCGAGGGCGCACTCGCCATTACCGAACAGAAGGAACAGATCAACGAGCTGAACGTTTTCCCGGTGCCGGACGGCGATACGGGCACGAACATGTCGATGACCATGACGGCGGCGATGAACGAGCTGGCGAAGCTGAGCGAGCCGACGCTTGCAAAGGCGGCGGATACGACGGCTTCGGCGCTGCTGCGCGGCGCGCGCGGCAACTCTGGCGTTATCCTGTCGCTGCTGTTCCGCGGCATGGCGAAAAAACTGCGCGAGACCGAGGCGGCGAACGGCCGCGATCTGGCGCTTGCGCTGCGCGAGGGCGTAGATACGGCGTACAAGGCGGTCATGAAGCCGGCAGAGGGTACGATCCTGACCGTATCGCGTGTTGCGGCGCAGAAAACGGTAGAGCAGTGTCAGGCAGATGACTCGCTTTCCGCCGAGCAGGTGCTCGCGGCGATCGTCGAGCACGGCAGAGCTGCGCTCGCGGAGACCGTGCATCAGAACCCGGTGCTCGAAAAGGCGGGCGTCGTGGACGCCGGCGGCTTTGGCTTTATCACAATCTTAGAGGGAATGCTCGATGCGATGCGCGGCATCCATAAGGAGCGCACGGTCGAGCAGCCGGCCAGGGCGGCGGCGAACTTCGAGGCGATCCGCGACGAGGACATCACGTTCACATACTGCACCGAATTTATCGCGGAACGCAAGGACAAGGCGCGCAATGTCGGCCGTCTGCGTGCGATCTTGAACGATATCGGCGACTCGCTCGTTGTGGTCGAGGATGATGACATCGTAAAGGTGCACGTGCACACCGACCAGCCGAACAAGGCGCTGGAGGAGGGTCTGAAATTCGGCCCGCTCCTCACGGTAAAGATCGAGAATATGCGCGAGCAGCACACCGCGAAGGTCATCGAGGGCACGGCGGACACGCCGAAGGAGCGCGTGATCGTGCCGGCAGAGAAAAAGTACGGCTTTGTTGCCGTCGCAGCAGGCGAGGGCCTCAAGAGCCTGTTCACCGATCTCGGCGCAGATGCCGTCGTTCAGGGCGGTCAGACCATGAACCCCTCGACCGATGACATCATCCGCGCGGTCGATTCGGTTCCGGCAGAGGTCGTTTTCGTGCTGCCGAACAACAAAAACATCATCATGGCGGCCGAGCAGGCGGTTCATCTGTCTGAGGAGAAAAAGCTGGTCGTCGTTCCGACCAAAACCATTCCGCAGGGCATTTCCGCGATGCTCGCGGTCGATCCGGACGCCGAGCAGGATACCGAGCTTGCGACCGCGATGACCGAGGCCGCGTCTCATGTTCGCAGCGGTCAGGTGACGTATGCGGCGCGCGACAGCGAGTTCGACGGTAAAAAGATCAAGCAGGGCGAGTATCTTTCGCTCAGCGAGGGCAGGCTGTGCGCCAGCGGCCGCGAGGCGAGCGTGCTGAAAAAGCTCGTGCGCGAGATGGTTTCCGATGACAGCGCCTTTGCGACCGTGATCTTCGGCGAAGGCGTGACGGAGGAGCAGGCCGCAGAGGTCGAAAACCTGCTTCACAAGGCAAACAAGGATATGGAGATCTCGGTCATCAACGGCGGTCAGCCGGTGTACTATTATATCCTGTCCGTAGAGTAAAAAACACCCGCTTCCGCGCCTTGACAGACGGGAGGCGAGTGGGTATAATACAGATAGAAGGACACCGCTGTGCGGTTGGCCTTTAGGTACAGTAATTTAAAATACTAACCGTCTGGCTGCAACCGGGCGGTTAGTACGCTTTTATGACAAGAATGTAAAGCACAAGGGCGATACAGACTAAAATTCTCACGAATTTTTTCATAAAGCATCACTCCTTTCACAAGGAGTGCCAACCGCGAAGCGATGTCCGTCAATAATATATCAGAAACGACAGAGAATGTCAATTTTTTCGGAGTAAACCATGTCAGTATTCGATATTTTCAAGAAATTAGAGGAAGAAAAGACCGCAAAAGCGGCGCAGCCGATCGAGTGGCTCGTTGTCGGTCTGGGAAACCCGGGCAGCAAGTACGACAACACGCGCCACAACGCCGGTTTCCGTGCGCTGGAGAGCTACTGCGCGCGCAGCGGACAGAAGATCGACCGCATGAAGTTCAAGGCGCTCGCAGGGGAGGGCATGCTCGGCGGCAAGCGCGTGCTGTTCCTCAAGCCGCAGACGTTCATGAACCTGTCCGGCGAGGCGGTGCGCGACGCGGCATCGTTCTACAAGATACCGCCCGAGCGCGTGATCGTGCTGTCGGACGATGTGTCGCTCGATGTCGGCACGCTGCGCGTGCGCCCGAAGGGCTCCGCCGGCGGCCAGAACGGTCTGAAGAACATCATTTACCATCTTGGCAGCGAGGATTTTCCTCGCGTGAAGATCGGTGTCGGCAAAAAGCCGCGTCCGGACTATGATCTTGCGGCGTGGGTGCTCGGCAGGTTCCCCGAAGAGGATCAGAAGGCGATCGACAAGGCCTGCGCGGATGCGGTAAGCGCCGCCGCGTGCATTATCGAGAGCGGCTGTGCCGCCGCCGCGCAGAATTTCAACGGCAAGAGAATATAAAAGCAGAACCGAGGACAGAGTCCTCGGTTTTCAGTTTGTCGATAAAGTCCTTTTTCATGATTAGGCACTGCCGCGCGGCAGCGCGCATGAAATAATATTTGCAAAGCAAATATATGAGCCCGTAGGCCTCTATCCTCAAAAATATTTAATGAGAGCAACCGGGGGCGTGTACCTCGGTTTTCATACTTTAAGAGGGAGAAAGTTTCCGTATGGGAACTTTCGGACGTCCGTGTTTTGCGAAGTCA
>ERZ827450.552-NODE-552-length-50080-cov-4.795802_pt1 | contig 50080 bp, 60 predicted proteins | sample MGYA00519773_ERZ827450 | MGnify/ENA primary metagenome ERZ827450 (study PRJEB31778, sample SAMEA3449306) | human gut metagenome | biome: human gut; feature: human-associated habitat; material: faeces | place: United Kingdom | collected 2010/2012 ...
AGTATCAATTAAACGTGTAACCAAGGTTGTTAAGGGCGGACGTAACATGCGATTCACAGCTCTCGTTGTTGTTGGTGACCACAACGGACACGTTGGTGCAGGTTTGGGAAAAGCAATGGAAATCCCGGAAGCAATCCGTAAAGGAAAAGAAGACGCAATGAAGAAACTCATCGAAGTACCTTTGGATGAGAACAAGAGTATTCCTCATGACTTCATTGGTAAGTTCGGCAGTGCATCCGTATTGATGAAAAAGTCTCCAGAAGGTACCGGTATCATCGCCGGTGGTCCGGCTCGTGCCGTTTTGGAACTTGCAGGATTTAAAAATATTCGTACGAAGTCTCTCGGCTCCCGTAATAAGCAGAACGTAGTTCTTGCTACAATTGCCGGTTTGAATGAGTTGAAGACTCCGGAAGAAGTAGCAAAACTTCGCGGAATTTCCGTAGACGAAGTTTTGGGCTAGGAGGTGCAAATAAATGGCAGGTAAATTGAAAATCACATTAGTCAAGTCTACCATCGGTGCAATTCCAAAGCATAGAAAAACGGTAGAAGCTCTTGGCCTTAAAAAATTAAACAAAACAGTTGAGATGCCTGATAACGCTGCTACACGTGGTCAGATTCAGCAGATTAGACATCTTGTGAAGGTTGAAGAAATCTAATCAAGGAGGTGCACAAAATGAACTTATCAGAGTTGAAGCCAGCCGAAGGCGCTAAGCAGAGCAATGAGTTCCGCAGAGGCCGTGGTCATGGTTCAGGAAATGGTAAAACTGCCGGTAAAGGTCATAAAGGACAGAAAGCTCGTTCAGGAGCTCCAAGACCTGGTTTTGAAGGTGGTCAGTTGCCATTGTATAGAAGATTGCCAAAGAGAGGGTTTACAAACATCAACAGCAAAAATATTATTGGAATTGGTGTAGACCGTCTGAATGCTTTTGAAGACGGTGCAGAAGTAACAGTAGCTGCATTGGTTGAAAAAGGTATTGTAAGCAATCCGAAAGATGGAGTTAAGATTCTTGGAAATGGAGAATTAACCAAAAAGCTTGATGTTAAAGTGAATGCTTACAGCGCAAGTGCTGTTGAAAAAATTCAGGCTGCTGGTGGAAAAGCAGAGGTGATCTAATGTTAACAACCATTCAAAATGCGTTAAAAACAAAAGAAATCCGTATGAAACTGCTTTATGTGTTGATTGGTCTTGTAATCGTGAGAATCGGATGTAATATTCCGATTCCCGGTACAAAGCCGGATGTAATGCAGAACTTGTTTAGCAGCAACCAGTCCCTTGGATTTTTGGATGTTATGACAGGTGGTTCATTCTCAAGGATGTCTATTTTTGCATTGAACATCACGCCTTACATCACTGCGTCTATTATCTTACAGCTTTTGACAATCGCAATTCCACGTTTGGAAGAGATGCAGAAAGATGGAGAAGATGGACGTAAAAAGATTAACGAGTACACACGTTACCTTTCAATTGCGCTCGCAGTTATCGAAGGTGCAGCAATCGTAATTGGTTTCAGAAACCAGGGATTGTTTGGTACGAATAATCCACAGAGCAGTATGACAACAGCAATTGTTGTCGCAGTTGCAGCTTTGACAGCAGGTGCCGCATTTATGATGTGGCTTGGAGAACAGATTACGGAAAAAGGTGTTGGTAATGGTATTTCCATTATCCTGTTGATTAACATCGTTGCCCGTATCCCAAATGATTTATCAAACTTATATCAGAACTATGTTGCAAAACCAACGGATGTAACAAGCAAGATTATTGCTGCAGTTATTATTCTTGCAATTATCGTTGCCATGTTTGTATTCATCGTATTTTTGCAGGATGGTGAAAGAAGAATTCCGGTACAGTATGCGAAAAAGATTCAGGGACATAAAGTATCCGGTGGACAGTCCAGCCACATTCCTTTGAAGGTAAATACGGCGGGCGTTATCCCGGTAATCTTTGCAAGTTCTATGATGTCTCTTCCGGTTGTTATTGCAAGTTTTGCGGGTATTCAGCCAAAGACTGGTCCGGACGCAACATTCTTCCAGAAGTTCCTTACACTCTGCAATCAAAGTGACTGGTGCAAAATTGGAAGCTTTGCAGAATTTAAATATACATTGGGATTGTTGATTTATATTGGATTGGTAATTTTCTTTGCATATTTTTATACATCTGTAACATTTAATCCATTGGAGATTTCCAATAACATGAAAAAACAGGGTGGCTTCATTCCGGGTATTCGTCCTGGTAAGCCTACCACAGAGTACTTGACAACAGTACTTAACAGTATTATTTTCCTGGGAGCAATCGGAATGGTTATCGTATGTGCGCTGCCAATCTTCTTCTCAGGTGCATTTGGTGCGGATGTATCCTTTAGTGGAACATCACTCATCATCGTAGTCGGCGTTGTTATTGAGACAATCAAGCAGATCGAATCTCTTGTACTGGTACGCCACTACAAAGGTTTCTTGGGTAATTAATAATGAAGTAACCGCGGTCGAATGACCGTTACAGCTAAGCGGCGCTGATTGAATAACAAAAATTCAAATTGGCGCCGTTTTAGCCTATGATTGGAAAGGATATAAAGTCATGAAAATTGTTATGTTAGGGGCTCCGGGTGCCGGAAAAGGAACCCAGGCGAAAATGATTTCTGAAAAATATGGTGTTCCTCATATTTCTACCGGTGATATTTTCCGTGCAAATATCAAGGAAAATACGCCATTGGGGCAAAAAGCAAAAGAATATATGGACAAAGGACTTTTAGTTCCGGATGAGCTTGTCGTAGATCTTGTTGTTGACAGACTGGCTCAGGATGATGCAAAAAAGGGATATGTTCTGGATGGATTTCCGAGAACAATTCCGCAGGCTGAGGCTTTGACAGAAGCACTTAGTAAAATTGGCGAGAAACTGGATTATGCGATTGATGTTGATGTGCCGGATGAGAATATTGTGCGCCGTATGTCGGGAAGACGTGCATGCGTAAGCTGTGGCGGCACATATCATATTAAGTATAATCCGACAAAGGTCGAAGGTGTTTGTGACGCATGCGGTGGCGAATTGATTCTTCGTGACGATGACAAACCGGAAACCGTAGAGCAGAGATTGCGTGTTTATCATGAACAGACTCAACCATTGATTGACTATTATACCAAAGAGGGTATTTTGAAAGAAGTAGATGGAACGATTGACTTAGAGGATGTATTCGCGGAGATTACCAAAATTCTTGGTTAAAAAGGTTTCATAGGCAGGCAGAGAAATGGAGGCAGACAATGGCAGTAACCATTAAGTCGAAAGAGGAAATTCAGTGTATGCGTGATGCAGGCAAAATCTTAGCCGAAGTACATGAAAAACTGGCAGAAATCATTGCGCCGGGAATTACTTCACTTGAGATTGACAGAAAAGGGGAAGAACTTATCCGTAATGCCGGCTGCATTCCTTCCTTTAAAGGATACGAGGGGTATCCTGCCTCAATCTGTGTGTCAATTAATGATGAGGTGGTGCATGGTATTCCATCGAAAGAACATCATTTATTCGATGGAGATATTGTGAGTCTGGATGCCGGCGTAATTTACAAAGGGTATCAGTCCGATGCGGCAAGAACTCACGGTGTTGGAACAATTGATGCCGAGGCAAAGCGATTGATTGAAGTGACAAAAGAAAGTTTTTTTCGGGGAATTGCTTTTGCTAAAGCAGGAAATCGTTTGTACGATATTTCCGCAGCGATTCAGAGGTATGTGGAGAGTCAGGGATTTTCGGTTGTCCGCGATTTAGTAGGACATGGAATTGGAACAGAGATGCATGAGGAACCGGAAATTCCAAATTTTAAACCGAAATTTGGAAGAGGTATCCGGTTAAAAGCGGGTATGACACTGGCGATAGAGCCGATGGTTAATGCAGGCAGTTATGATGTATGGATGTTAGAAGATGACTGGACTATCGTGACACAGGATGGAAAAAATGCAGCACATTATGAGAATACGATATTGGTCACAGACGGTGAACCAGAGATTTTGTCATTGAATTAGGAGGTAAAGAATGTCAAAAGCAGACGTTATTGAAATTGAGGGAACAGTTATTGAAAAATTACCAAACGCAATGTTTCAGGTAGAGTTGGAAAATGGGCATAGAGTATTGGCTCATATCAGCGGAAAACTTCGTATGAATTACATCCGTATTCTTCCAGGCGACAAAGTAACACTTGAGTTGTCCCCATATGATTTAACAAAGGGAAGAATTGTTTGGCGTGACAAATAATTGGCTAGTCCAATTTTTTGTAAATACCGCTTGCAATTTGAAAAATCATATGTTATACTTGTAAGCGGACTTTTTTGAAAGGAGGGTATTACTGTGAAAGTAAGATCATCAGTAAAACCGATTTGCGAAAAATGCAAAGTCATTAAAAGAAAGGGTCGTATCAGAGTAATCTGTGAGAATCCAAAACACAAACAAAGACAGGGATAAGGAATATATCGAATACCTAAAGAAATTTCTTTGGGTTATTTTCGTGTTTATAAATTCCAGTTCTTGCTTTCTGTGTTACAACATCAACCGTCATAGAATGGCTGGCCCCATTCGTTATCGATGTTGTGATATTGCAACGGTAAGCAGTACTTTGTTCTCCTTTTTTGTTTTAAGAATGCTTAGGTTTGGCAGAGAGATAAAAAAGGTTCTTACATTGTATTGTTGTTGTGATTTAAAGCGGCTGCAAGGTGTCTGCAAAGGACAGGCACGCGAAGGATGCAGAAGCATCCGGGAAACGGAAAATGCATGACATTTTCCAGAAAAAAACAAAAAAAGATTAATGGAGGTGCAAAGCACACATGGCTCGTATCAGTGGTGTAGATTTACCAAGAGAAAAACGTGTTGAAATAGGTCTTACCTATATTTACGGCATCGGTGTTGCCAGTTCTAAGAGAATTCTGGCTGAGGCAAATGTTGACCCGGACATCCGTTGTAAAGATTTGACAGATGAGGATGTATCGAAGATTCGTGATGTCATCGACCGTACACAGACTGTTGAGGGTGATCTTCGTAGAGAAGTTGCGCTTAACATCAAGAGATTACAGGAAATTGGATGCTACAGAGGTATTCGTCACAGAAAGGGACTTCCGGTTCGTGGTCAGAAGACAAAGACTAACGCAAGAACAAGAAAAGGTCCTAAACGTACAGTAGCAAACAAGAAGAAATAATATAGGAGGGTAAGACAGTGGCTAAACAAACTGCAAAAAAAGTGACAAAAAAGCGTGTCAAAAAGAATATTGACCGCGGACAGGCACATATTCAGTCATCTTTTAATAATACAATCGTAACACTGACAGATATGCAGGGTAATGCTATCTCTTGGGCAAGTGCAGGTGGACTTGGATTCAGAGGTTCTAAGAAATCCACTCCATATGCAGCTCAGATGGCAGCAGAGACAGCAGCAAAGGCTGCGTTGCCTCATGGATTGAAATCAGTAGAAGTAATGGTTAAAGGACCGGGTACTGGTCGTGAAGCAGCTATCCGTGCGATTCAGGCATGCGGTATTGAAGTAACAAGTATTCAGGATGTTACACCGGTTCCACATAATGGTTGTAGACCACCAAAACGTAGAAGAGTATAATCAAGAATTTTAGGAGGAAATTAGAATGGCTAGAGATATGACACCTGTTCTGAAAAGATGTAGATCTCTTGATCTTGACCCGGTATATTTGGGAATTGACAAGAAATCCAAGAGAAATGCTAGAACCGGAAAGAAATTAAGCGAATATGGACAGCAGCTGCGTGAGAAACAGAAAGCAAAATTCATCTACGGAGTTTTGGAGAAACCTTTCCGTAACTATTTTGCACGCGCACAGAAGTTAAAATATGGAACAACAGGTGATAACCTGATGATTCTTTTGGAGCTGAGACTTGATAACGTTATGTTCCGTTTGGGATACGGACGTACAAGAAAAGAAGCCCGCCAGATTGTTGACCATAAACATGTACTTGTAAATGGTAAAACAGTAAACATCCCATCTTACCAGTTGAAAGCTGGCGATGTAATTGAGATTAAAGAGAAATTCAAAGGAGCTCAGAGATATAAAGACATCCTTGAAGTAACAGGCGCTAGATTAGTTCCTGCTTGGCTGGAGGCTGATCATGAGGCTCTGTCGGGAACTGTTAAAGCAATCCCTACAAGAGCAGAGATTGATGTACCGGTAAACGATGTGCTTATTGTCGAGTTGTACTCTAAGTAATTAAGTAAACCCAAAAGGAGGGTCCAGTAGTGTTTGATTTTGAAAAGCCTAGAATTGAAATTGCCGAAATTTCGGAAGATAAAAAATATGGACGTTTTGTAGTAGAACCACTTGAAAGAGGATACGGAACTACTTTGGGTAATTCTTTGAGACGAATCATGCTTTCATCTTTACCAGGTTCCGCAGTGAGCCAGATTAAGATTGATGGTGTGGTACATGAGTTCAGCGGAATTCCGGGAGTAAAAGAAGACGTTACGGAAATTGTAATGAACATTAAGAACCTTGCAATTAAGAACAACAGCGAGGATATGAACACTCCTAAGATGATGTATATCGATGCAACCGGTGAAGGTGTTGTAACCGCAGCGGATATCAAGTGTGACTCGGACATCGAAATTGTTAATTCCGACCAGGTCATTGCTACATTAAACGGCGGTGCCGACAGCAAACTTTACATTGAAATGACAGTAACAAGCGGTCGTGGATATGTAAGTTCGGATAGAAATAAAAGGGATGACATGCCAATTGATGTAATTCCGATTGATTCTATTTACACACCGATTGAGCGAGTAAATATCAAAATTGAGAATACTCGTGTGGGTCAGATTACTGACTTTGATAAGCTGACATTAGATGTATTTACAAACGGTACATTGGAGCCGGATGAGGCTGTCAGCCTTGCTGCTAAAGTGTTGAGTGAGCATTTGAATTCTTTCATCGACCTTTCCGAGAAAGCGAGAATGGCCGAAGTAATCGTCGAGAAAGAGGAAGATGATTCCCAGAAAGTTATGGATATGAACATTGACGAACTGGAATTGTCTGTACGTTCTTACAACTGCTTGAAGAGAGCAGGAATCAACACAGTAGAAGAGTTGACGAATAAGACTGCTGAGGATATGATGAAAGTTCGCAACTTGGGTCGTAAATCCCTTGAGGAAGTACTTGCTAAGTTGAAAGAACTTGGATTGTCTCTCAGTACAGGTGAATCTGAATAATAGTATTAACAAGGAGGAAATATCATGGCAGGCTACAGAAAACTTGGAAGAACATCCAGCCAGAGAAAAGCTTTGCTGAGAAATCAGGTAACCAACTTGTTGTATCATGGCAAGATTGTTACAACGGAAGCGAAAGCAAAAGAAATTCGTAAAATTGCTGAAAAGCTTATTGCGATGGCAGTAAAAGAGAAAGATAATTATGAAACTGTTACTGTAAAAGCAAAAGTTGCTCAGAAAGATAAAGATGGCAAGAGAGTCAAAGAAGTGGTTGACGGAAAGAAAGTAACTGTTTACGATACTGTAGACAAGGAAATCAAGAAAGACAATCCTTCCAGACTTCATGCAAGACGTCAGATGAAGAAGATGCTTTACACAATTACCGAAGTTCCTACAGAAACTGCCGGTAAGAAAAAAGCAACAAAAGAAGTAGATATTACAAATCTTCTGTTTGACGAGATTGCTCCTAAGTATGCAGACCGCAACGGTGGTTATACAAGAATCATTAAGATTGGACCACGTAAAGGTGATGCTGCAATGGAAGTTGTAATCGAGTTAGTATAAAGATACTGCAAATATGGGGACTGCCTTCGGACAGTCCCTTTTGTGCATATGGAGAAATTTGAAAGGAGACAAACTATTGATTCGTGCAGAGCATATTAAGTTTGATTACATCCGGCGGGATGGAGAAGATAATGTGATAGCTGTGGAAACTGCTGTCAACGATGTCTCCTTTGAAGTGAAACCGGGTGAGTTTGTTGCAATACTGGGGCATAATGGCTCCGGTAAATCCACGCTTGCCAGACATATCAATGCCCTTTTAGTTCCGGAAGAAGGAACGATGTATGTGGATGGTATTGACACTTCAGAAAAGGATATGGTTTGGGAAATTAGAAAAAGAGCCGGTATGGTGTTCCAGAATCCGGACAACCAGATTGTGCAGAATGTTGTGGAAGAAGATGTTGGATTTGGACCGGAGAATATCGGTGTACCGACTAAAAAAATCTGGGAGCGTGTCGAGGAATCCCTAAAAAAAGTAGGGATGCTTCACGAAAGAAAATCGTCCCCGAATCATTTGTCCGGTGGACAGAAACAGCGGGTAGCAATTGCCGGTATTCTGGCAATGCATCCGAAATGTATTGTGTTAGATGAGTCGACGGCAATGCTTGACCCGGTTGGGCGAAGAGAAGTGTTAGACGCCGTAAAGACGTTAAATAAAGAAGAACATATTACGATTTTGTGGATTACGCACTATATGGAAGAAGTTACCGAGGCGGATAAAGTAATCGTGATGAACAAAGGCGAAATCGTGATGGAAGGAAAGCCAAAAGAGATTTTTAGTGAAGTGGAAACATTGCAGAAATATCATTTGGACGTGCCGCAGGTAACACTTTTGGCACATGAGTTGAAAAAGAAGGGGATGGCAATTCCTGTTGGAATTACATCCGCAGATGAACTGGCAGATGTGATTGCAAAACAATTGGGAAAGTAGGAATTTGCGATGGCGATTATTATTCATGAATTGGAGCATCGGTATGAGGATGGAAGTGCCGGAGAAAAAGTGGCACTTCACGATGTGAATATAAAAATTGAACAAGGCGAAATGATTGGTTTGATCGGTCATACCGGTTCCGGAAAATCAACGCTTATCCAACATTTGAACGGTCTTTTGAAGCCGTCTTCCGGGGCGGTCTTTTACGATGGAAAGGACATCAATGACAGCGACTTTTCAAAAAAGAAACTTCGCAGTAAAGTTGGACTTGTGTTTCAATATCCGGAATATCAGCTGTTTGAGAGTACGGTGATTGATGATGTGAAATTTGGACCAAAGAATATCGGCATGGATTCACTGAAAATTGATATGAACTCTTTTGAGGCACTCAAACAGGTAGGTATTGGTGAGGATTTATTAGATGTATCGCCACTTGAATTGTCCGGCGGGCAAAAACGCCGTGTAGCCATCGCCGGTGTTCTGGCAATGGAGCCGGAGGTGTTGATTTTAGATGAGCCGACGGCAGGACTTGACCCAAGTGGAAGAGATGAGATTCTTGATTTGGTTGCAAAATTGCACAAGGAGCGGAAACTGACGGTGATTTTAGTGTCCCATAGCATGGAAGATGTGGCGAGATATGTAGAGCGTCTTATTGTGATGAATCATGGCACGGTGGCGTTTGACGCAACACCGGGAGAAGTATTTTCTCATTATAAAGAGTTAGAGAAAATTGGATTGATGGCACCGCAGGTGACATATGTGATGGAAGGACTGGCAAGGCGTGGTGTTACGCTGCCGCACAATGCAATAACTGTGCAGGAAGCAGTCGACAGTATTTTACAGGCAAGATAAGAAAAGGGGATTGAATTATGTTACGTGATATGACAATCGGACAATTTTATCCGGCAGAGTCGGTGATTCACCGTCTGGACCCTCGTGTGAAAGTGGTCGGGGTACTTGCTTATTTGATTTCACTTTTTTTGTTTCGCGGTTTTGTTGGATATGCTGTTGTTACCGTATTTCTAGGAACGGTGATTGTACTTTCCAAAGTCCCGCTCCGCTACATTGTACGCGGCATGAAGCCGATTTTGTTTCTGCTTATTGTGACGGCATTGTTTAACTTGTTTGGAACAAGCGGCGATGTGGTATTTCACTGGAAATTTATCACCATTACGTGGCAGGGAATCCGAAAGGCTGTCTTTATGTCCATGCGTTTGAGTTACCTGATTGTCGGATCCTCGATGATGACATATACGACGACGCCAAATCAGTTGACAGATGCGATAGAAAAATTGTTAAAGCCATTAGAAAAGATAAAGGTGCCGGTTCACGATTTTGCGATGATGATGTCCTTGGCGCTGCGTTTTATCCCGATTCTTCTCGAAGAGGCGAACCGAATTATCAATGCACAGAGTGCACGCGGTGCGGATTTCGAAGAGGGCAGATTGTGGCAGCGTATGCGTGCCATGGTATCGATTCTGGTGCCGCTTTTAGTATCTGCGACCAGACGTGCTTATGAACTTGCCAACGCAATGGAGGCAAGGTGTTATCACGGCGGAGAAGGCCGTACAAAGATGAAACCGCTTAAGTACCGGGCGGTTGACCGGATTTCGTATGGGGTTCTTCTCGGTTATCTGGTTTGTGTGATTGGCATTACTCATTTTATTCCATGGTAGGAGGAGAAAATGCGGAGAATACGATTGATTGTTTCTTATGATGGAACAAATTACTGTGGGTGGCAGATTCAGGAAAATGCGGTGACTGTGGAGGGAACGCTTACAGACGCATTGCGAAAATGGCTGAAAGAAGACATAGAGATAATCGGAGCGAGCCGCACGGATTCCGGTGTGCACGCATATGGAAATATCGCAGTGTTTGACACAAACAGCCGGATTCCGGCTGAGAAATTTGCGATTGGCCTCAATCATTATCTGCCGGAAGATATCCGGGTGCAGAAGTCAGATGAGGTGGAATCGGATTATCATCCAAGATACCGCAATACGGAAAAAACGTATGAGTATACAATTTTAAATACGAAAATCAATCTCCCCACATACAGCCGGTATTCGTATCATGTTTATCATCCTTTGGATTTTGAGGCAATGAAAGAGGCGGCAGCCCTTCTTGTCGGTGAACATGATTTTTCAGCTTTTTGTTCGGCGGGCAGTCAGGTGAAATCAAAAGTTCGTACTATTTACGAGGTATCCCTTGATAAGCAAAAGGCAATGGGGTGCAATGGCGGTGAAGTGATTCGAATTCGTGTGCGCGGGAATGGCTTTTTATATAATATGGTTCGGATTATTGCCGGTACGCTTGTTGAAGTCGGTGAGGCGAGAAGAAGCTTAGCGGATGTAAAACAGGCACTTTCTACCGGAGAGCGTAAAAAAGCGGGGCCTACGGCCCCGCCGGAAGGATTGGTACTTGTGGAAATCCGTGAAGTACCTTAAATAAAGTTTTTATTTCCATGTTTGCATATCGTAAGCATGGATTTTTTTTGCGTTGTCAACGACATAGAAGTAATTGCCGATTCGTATACCTCGTGTGTTTGACATTTCCTTAATTGGAACATTTAATACCTGTTTAAATTCAGTTCCATCAAAATGATAGAGCTTGTAGCGCAGTGTGGTGTCAGCTATCGTGGCAAAGCCGACAAGCTTCCTCTCCTCATCAATGAAAACCGATTTGTGGTTACTGCCTGCTTCCGTTTCGCTGTATTTTGGCAGGAGCAGTTTTGTCTGCTCGGTCACGGAACCATTTTCTCCTAAGGCAAAGAGAGAAATTTTTACTTTGTCATCATCACCACCTGCCATTCCAACGCCAATCAGTTGGTTTTCACCGAAGGAATGAAGGTAAGAGGAGAAGCCCGGCAGTTTTAATTTTGCTTTGACAACCGGCTTTTTCGGATTGCTGATGTCGACGGCAAATACCGGATCTGTCTGGCGGTAGGTGACAAAGTATGCCATAGAACCAATGTAATACGATGCGTAAATGGTTTCGTCGTTACCTAAATTATCAATTTTGCCAAGAGTATTCATGTTTTTGTCTAAAATACAGATACCATTGGTCGATGTTTCGTTTCTCCAGTCGGTGTAGACGAAAGCAAAATTTCCTTTATATTCATGCATATAATAGGAATCATTAATTTGGCCTTTTACCTTTTTGGTTGTCAGGTAGGAAAATGCACCGTCTTTATATTCAAATTTGCTGATGGCGGTTTTTGTGCTGTTGTTCCGTAAAGATTGTTCGTAAATGGTGTTGGCAAGGTATAAATGGGATGTGCTCATGTAGTATGTGGTGTAATCCGAGAGCACGGCTGCGGTGTCGGAGAAATTATCCGGTTTGGCAAGATTTACACTTGTCATGACAACATAACTATTTACAGGGGCATCTACAATTTTTTGTATCTTATTTTCCTTCATTGTTTTGCCGTTTACGGAAGGAATATATTCAGATATCTCTTTTTCTTTTTTGCATTCACCCATAATTAGGTGGGAAGAAAAAGTGTAGAGATATCCATTTGTAAAGCGGGAAGTTTTATATATTCCGCTTTGCGACAGGCTTTTTATTTTTTTTGCATTTTGCGGTGTACTGACATCGTAAATATCTATATAGGTGGTTTCGTTCAAAGTAATGCCATCATCAGCAATGCCGTAATTTGAATTATCTTCAATGCTGTCTGAGGAAAGTATAATTAATTTACTGTTTTCTAAATACAATTCCTCTACCCATCTTTTTTTTAGGGTAAATTGCTTAACTAATTCTATAGTTTTTCCCTCCACAGAATATATGCGGATTTTGGCACAATTGTTGTTATTTAACATGGTATAGATATAGGAACCGTCTGTTTTGACGATGTCGCCTTCCATGACATCTTTTACCTGACGATCCGTTTTTGAATAGTCGGGGGTGGCTGTTGTGTCTTCGGCTGCTGTCGAGGATTTTGCTCCGGTGGATGCCGAATCTTTTGCGGCAATATCGGACATGGATTGCTTGTCATGATATTTTTGAATCAGGCTATAAATTTCTGAATAACTGGTATTGCCGACAAACTCGTGTCGGTCCGAGGTGGTTTGCTTCGAATTGGCAACAGGGGTCCCTTTTTCTGATTGCCGTCCGGTGTTAAAGGAATAAGCTGTGCCGGCAATAAGAAGCGCAAGACAAGCGGCTGCCGCAGTAATGCCGGTATACAATTTTTTGTGGGTGCGTTTTTTAGGAAATTCCATTTTTTTATCTACCATTTCTTCTATTTTTGCAGGGTGCAGAGAATCCGGAACCGGAATGGAATCCGCTTCTTCGCGCCAATGCTTTTTTAGTTTTTCTTCAAAATTTTTATCGCTCATAATTGACCTCCTTATGTTTATAAGTCCGCATTTTTCTCGCGGAGTTTTGCAAGTGCCCGGCTTTTGATGGAACGGATGGAGCCTTCCCGTTTTTTTAGGATGCCCGCGATTTCTCTGCTGGTATAGCCGCCAAACACGGATAAGGTGATGACGCGCCGTTCCGGCTCACTTAGCTGTGAAAGTTCGTCCTGAATTTCCGGTGTCAGGTAGCCATCTTCGGCGGCAGCCGGTTCCTGCCATGATGCATCGCTCAAATAAATGGATTTTTGTTTTAATAATTTTTTACATTCGTTTGCCGTAATCTGGAACAGCCAGCTCTTGAACGCGTCGTTTTTCCGCAGTTTATGTAATTGCTCAAATGCTTTTAAAACGGCTGAACTGACGGCGTCCTCGGCAGTTATGCTGTCCTTCGTATAATAAAGGGCAAAATGGTATAAGTCTTTGTAATAGATTTCGTAAAGTCTGGCAAAAGCATGGGAATCGCCCTTTTTTGCCTGCTGTACGAAAATCCAGTCTGTCTTTGTCACGGGTGCCTCCAATCTGCACATTTGTGCGAATATACTGTATACAGTTCTCTGTGAAATTCCTCACAGCTAATAATTAGATTGATTTTGGTGTCAAAGTGTTGCATTTATTTCATTTTTTTTTGCTGTTTTTATTATGGCCATAAGAAATGGTCTGCGTCAAGAAAAAAATCTTGACAGAGGCACTTTGGTATCGTATACTATACGAGTATGGCGTGTTTTGTCGTTCCATGCCCCGGTAACGAAAATACGCATGTAACAAGGAAAACAGCCGAACCAGTTTTGTTTTGCAAAACCTAGTAAGCAAGAACTAAATAAGGAGGATTCCAAGGATGAAAAGTTTTATGGCAAGTCCATCCACAGTGGAAAGAAAATGGTATGTTGTAGACGCTGAAGGAAAAACTTTGGGACGTCTCGCATCAGAAGTTGCGAATGTATTAAGAGGTAAAAACAAACCAACTTACACACCGCACATTGACACAGGCGATTATGTAATCGTAGTAAATGCAGAGAAGATTCAGGTTACAGGTAAGAAACTGGATCAGAAGATTTACTATCATCACTCTGAATATGTAGGCGGAATGAAAGAAGCTACATTGAGAGAAATGATGCAGAAGAAACCGGAATTTGTAATTACTCACGCTGTAAAGGGTATGCTTCCAAAGGGACCTTTGGGACGCCAGATGCTTAAGAAACTGCACGTATATGCAGGACCGGAGCACAACCATGCAGCACAGAAACCGGAAACATTGGACATTTAATGAGGTGTAGAAAGGAGAGATAACATTGGCTAGTTCAACATTTTACGGAACAGGAAGAAGAAAATCCAGTATCGCTCGTGTATACCTTACACCAGGTACCGGTAAAGTGACAATTAATAAAAAAGATATTGACGATTATTTTGGTCTTGAGACTTTGAAAATCATCGCTCGTCAGCCTTTGGAAGCTACAAACACTGCTGACAAATACGATGTAAAAGTTACTGTTAAAGGTGGCGGTTTCACAGGTCAGGCAGGCGCTATCCGTCATGGTATCGCTCGTGCATTGAATGAAGCAGATGCTGATTTCAGACCGATTCTTAAAAAGGCCGGATTCCTTACTCGTGATTCACGTATGAAGGAAAGAAAGAAATACGGCTTGAAGAAAGCTCGTCGTGCACCACAGTTCTCCAAACGTTAGTTTTTGGAAACAAGATTATTACAACATCGGGAACAGAGTTGTTCCCGATGTTTTTCTATATTTTGGTCTTAGGTGACTTAGATTCTAATTTTCTATATTACGGTCAACCATTTTGGGGGGAGTGGGTGACTTAAATTTGTGTATTTGCGATGGCGGTCAACCATTTTGGGGGAGTGGGTGACTTAAATTTGTGTATTTGCGATGGCGGTCAACCATTTTTGGTGGATGGGGTGACTGGAATTTGCATATTTGCGATAGCAGTCAACTTTTGAATGTAAAATGGTTGACTGGAATCATATTTTTTCCCAAACAAGTCATTTTAGTTAATAAAATAGTTGACTAAAATAATAGAAAAGCAAAAAAAGGTCAACAAAAATAGATATATGAGTTGACTGGATTTATGTATTTTGTAAATAAAGTCATATGAAAGAGGTGGATAAATGCAAGGATTGAAAAAATTGTTATTAAAGGAGCAAAAAAACTTAGAAATGATTTGCAGCAAGGTAGAGAACGAATTGAAATCTGTACCGGAAGGAAATCTGCGGATATCGAAAGACAAAAATAAGGTTCGATATTACCATTGTGTAGAAGATAATGAAGGGACTTATATTTCAAAAATAGATTCCGAAATGCCAAAGCTGCTTGCTCAAAAGAAGTATAATCAGAGTGTGCTGAAAAAAGCTAAAGCAAGACTTCGGCAGATAGAAAGGATAACGAGGGACTATTCCGATGATGAAATTGAAAAGATTTATACATCGATGCATACACAAAGGCAGTTATTAGTTACACCAATTGAGCCAATATGGGAGAAAGAACTTGCTCGGTGGTATGACAGCGAATATCATGGCAAAGAATTTTACGAGGGAACCGCTGAAATTGTGACAGAAAAAGGTGAGCGTGTCAGGTCAAAGTCAGAGAAGATTCTTGCGGATTATTTCTACAGAAACAACATTTTATATCAGTATGAAAAACCCCTATATTTGAAAGGATATGGTACGGTATACCCGGATTTTACATTTTTATCGAAAAAAACGCGGAAAGAAATTTACTGGGAGCATGAAGGTATGATGGATAAACCAGAGTATGCCAAATCTGCTGTAAAAAAAATAGAATCATATCAGAGGAATGGAATCCATCTGGGAGAACGTTTGATACTTACTTTTGAAACGGAATTGACAGTTTTGAATTCCCAGATTGTTGAAGAACTGGTGGAAAAATATTTGGTGTAGAGGTAGTTAGCCCTCCTCACTCCCCTATCTGGCACAGCACAGAAGCGTAAAACATTCCATCCTTCGCCTCGAACCGGCATATGCCGCCATGCTGATTCGCAATATTTTTCACGGAGCGGGTTCCAAGCCCAAGCCCTTTATGTTTGGTGGAAACAAGATTCCCATCTGGGGTATGTGCAAGCGTTCCGGTGAAAGTGTTATCTACGGTGATACAGAGTGAGCCGCCGTCAGTATTTGCGCGGACGATGATTTTTGTGTCCGGTGTTTGTTCCGATTTGCAGGCATCTACAGCGTTTTCCAATAGGTTGCCGAGGAGAACCGAAATGTCGGTTTCCGGAATGTTGATTTTTTCCGGAATTTCTGTTTTTACGAGATAGGTAATACCCTGCTCTTTGGCCTGTTGTGCAAAATATACAAGTACGGCATTGGCGGCAGGATTTGCGCAGAACTGTACCGGCATATCGTCTGGTAAACTCATTCTGTACTGTTTTAGATACTCACTTAGAGCGGTATAGTTTCTCGTATTCAGGTATTCCTGCATAAGTGTGATATGGTGGCGGACATCGTGCTTGGCTCGGCGCACCTCTGTGATTTTCTCCTGCAAATTTTCGTATTGTACCGTCTGCATGGTCAATTCATGGTTGCGTTCAGTCAGCAGGAGGGTTTTGGTCTGCTCCAAAATCAGGCGTGTAACGACATAGTAAATGAAAATGGCACCGACATTGATAATAAATAAAAACAGCGTATTTTTCGGACGCAGGGCAATTTCAAGACTTGATTTGGAAGCATTTCCGTAGAACGCATAATACCACATCACATAAAAGGTGGCAGGAATTACCCACAAATACCGCCACTCAAAGCCGGATGGCTCCTTTTCTACTGCCGGTGTATACACTTTTTTCATATAGAAAAACAGAGGAATAGCAAGAATTATTTCTACCACAGCAAGCATGAGAGAAAAAGACCAGCGGTAACTTTGTACGGCGAGGTCAGGGAAGAAAAGATTTTCTATGGTCTTTGATGAAATTACAGCGAGGTTCGCAAGATTTGAAATCATTAAAAGTGTAAAAAACGTTTTGCCAAAGTGTTTTTTTATGGCAAGAAAATAAAAAGCAGCATACAGGATGGTGCTTACTGCACTGATGGTTCCGGTGTTGTTTCCGGGAGCAAAGGCAGCCCATGCACCGAGAAAAAGCTGCAAAATTGTCACAAGAACAATCAAAAAAAATGTTGTTTTTATCGAAAAACGAAGACTGTGCCGGAACGGATAAAGTGCCAGGGCAAGAAAAGGAAGAAAATTCAGCAGGGAATAAATGGCGACTTCCGCCAATCGATAAAAAGACAGCATCATTTGCCACCTCCATTTCGTAACATTTCAAACCGGAACGTAAAATAGGCATCTAAAACTTCTTTGGATTTACGTCTGCTAATTGGGATACTTTTTCCGTCGCTCATGATAAAAACATCATTGGTCTGGGAAGCAACTTCATAAAAATTAATTAACATACCTTTTGTCGGGCTGGAAAAATACGGATAGGCACATAAGAGCGATTCAATTTCGGAAAAAGAAGTCCGCACAATTGTGTCAACGTCGTATTTGCAGTGAAGGGTGACCCGGTGTGAAGAAAAATCAACATAAATAATATTGCGCAGGATGGCACTGGTGCCATCGGGAAGTTTTACCGTACGCATCTTCTCAATTTCTGCGAGGTTAAGCCGGTCTAACATAACCTTTACTTTGTCACGCCCAAATGGTTTGCGCAGATAATAGCAGGCATTTACCTCATAACTTTCACTGGCAAATTCATTGCTTGTTGTACTGAAAACAATTTTTACGTTGCTGTCTCGTTCCCTGATTTTACGGGCAACATCCACGCCGGTCAGTTTGTCCATAAAAATATCTAAAATAATAAGGTCAAAATCCGCAGTCTCCCAAGCGGTCAGAAACTCTTCGCCACTTCGATAATCCGATATTTCTGAAGAATCTCCGAGAAATTCATTTAACAAAGTGCGTAGTTGTTCACACATTTGTATATCATCATCCACAATCGCAATTCTCAAAGTTAATCTCCTTATAATTCAAAAGTTTTACAAATTTTCCTTATTGTAGCATATTTTGACACAAAAACAAAGAAGCATAAAAGAATATTTTTACCGTTTGTGTAATTTTTTCACCGCTTGTGCCAAAGCGGTTGTTATTTGTAAAGAGTTCGGGTAAAATTTGTGTTACAGCTAAAGACATAACAGGAGGATATGTGAACACAAGGGCAAACACGAAAGGGAAAGACGAAGGCAAACAGAGAGGGAAAGCAAACGGCAGTCTGTAATAGGCTGCCGTTTGGCATGCAGAGAACACTTGACCTTGACGTCACGCACATAACATTCTATGATAAAAGAAGAAATATCAATAGAAAAAGGAGAGTGCTTGACTTATGAAAAAAATAATCACATATGTTATGATATTTACGATGTTAATTACAACGGCCGCAGTTTCTATGGCGGTTCCTGCATCGGCGGCGGTGAAAAAGCAGAGCAAAAGACAGGTGACATTGATTCGAAGCTACAATAAAATATACCGCAAATGCAAAAAGAACTTTAAGTATGATGGTTCGCAGCTTGAAATGAATCAAGATTCTTACAAAGAATTCAAAATCTGGGACAAAGAACTCAATCGTGTATACAAACTGCTTTATAAAGGGGTGTCGGCAAAGCAGAAAAAAGTGTTAAAGAAAAAACAGATTCGCTGGATAAAGAAAAAAGAAAAGGAAGCAGCCAAGGAAGCGGCACAATGGGCTGGCGGAAGCGGACAGCCGTTGGCACGTAATATGGTGTTGATTACAGAGACCAAGAAGCGTTTACGTTGGCTGATTCGAATTTACGCATAAGAAGGAGCACATAGAAACGATGGCAAACATAATTAAGATTGCGGATTTTTCAGATGAGGCACTTGATTTTTATGCGCGTGAAAAAGAGGCGCAGTTAAAACACCGCCCGGCGCATGGCAGGGGGATGTTTATTGCGGAGAGTCCGATTGTCATTGAGAGAGCACTGGCAGCGGGGTATGAGCCGGTATCATTTCTCATGGAAGAGGCGCACATTGAAAAGCAGGGGCGGAAATTTATCGCAAAATACCCAGAGATTCCAATTTTTACAGCACCGTTTGATGTGTTGACAAAAATCACAGGATTCAAACTCACGAGAGGGATGCTTTGTGCGATGTACCGCAGGGAACTTCCGTCGATTGAACATGTGTGTAAAAATGCAAGCCGGATAGCGGTTTTGGAAAACGTGGTGAATCCAACCAATGTAGGTGCGATTTTCCGTTCGGCAGCAGCGCTTTCAATGGATGCTGTCCTGCTTACCCCGGATTGCAGCGACCCCTTATACCGCCGTGCGGTGCGGGTAAGTATGGGAACCGTGTTTCAGATTCCGTGGAGTTTTCTGCCGGATGATGAAACCTATGTGAGCAGGCTGCACAAATTTGGCTATAAAACGGCGGCAATGGCACTGTGTGAGGATACGGTTTCAATTGCGGATGAGAAACTGAAAGAAGAAGAAAAACTTGCCATCATTTTAGGAACCGAAGGAGAAGGTCTCATGCCGCAGACAATAAAACAAAGTGATTACACCATCAAAATACCGATGGCACATGGTGTTGATTCGCTGAATGTAGCGTCGGCGAGTGCAGTCGCTTTTTGGGAGTTAGGAAATAAGGAGGCAGAACGATGATAAGGCATATTTTATTTTGGAATTACACGGAGAAAGTGAAAGAGGAGCATACACAGGAGGAATCCCTTCGTTTTATGCAGCAGTCAGTGGCTGCGATGAATGGAAATATAGAGGGACTTTTGCATGCAGAGATAAACCGCAATTTTGCCGGTGGCTATGACCTTGTTTTTTATGCAGAATTTGCAGATGAGGAATCGTTAAAGAAGTTTATGAACCACCCACTTCATGTGGCACATAGAGAGAAATGCAAGGAAATTGTGACTGACCGGTTATGTGGCGATATCGTCAGTGAATAGAGAAGACGACACGTAAGATGGAAAAGCAAAAGAACATAACATGCTTTCCAAAACTTGCATAAAAGGCATCAATTCGCTATAATGGGGACAATGACGTTTGAAAGGAGAATTTAGTAACATGAAAAAGAAATTTAGTTTTCTGCTTGTATTGGCAGTTCTTGTAATGGGGCTTAGTGCATGTGGAGGTTCAAAATCTGACACAACGAGCGAGACAAAGGCACCAAAAGCTACGGAGACAGCCGAGGCAACAAAAAAGCCGGAATCAAAAACAACCGATACAAAAGGAAAGCATCACGCAAAAATTAAAGTGAAAGATTATGGCACGATTGAGGTGGAGTTAGACGGTGATACAGCACCGATTACGGTTGCAAATTTTGTTAAATTAGTAAACGAAAAGTTTTATGATGGTTTGACATTTCACCGCATTATGTCCGGTTTTATGATTCAGGGTGGTGATCCGTTAGGAAACGGAACCGGTGGTTCAGATGAAACGATCAAAGGTGAATTTTCTTCCAATGGAGTAGAGAATAACATTTCCCATAAAAGAGGTGTGATTTCCATGGCACGTTCCTCTGAACCGGACAGCGCAAGTTCCCAGTTCTTTATTATGCATCAGGATGCTGACTATTTAGATGGTCAGTATGCTGCGTTCGGAAAAGTGACAAAGGGTATGAGTGTTGTCGATAAGATTTGTGAAGATGTTACGCCAACTGACGGTAACGGTACGGTTGAAAAAGCAGATCAGCCGGTCATTGAAAGTATTCGTATGGTGGATTAAATAAAATCGTGTCTATTGAATAACGATGGAAGCACAGGTTAAGTCTTCCGAAAGATTGTAAACAATGCCGCTCTTTAGTCCTATGACGGTGGGACGAAGGACGGCATTTGGTTTATTTTCGACAACGCGGGCCTGTTCGCCGTTGCTCAGTGAAACCGTTGTATCAACCGGATAGAGAATGACGCTCTCCATGAAACTGCGCATGGCAGTGATATCTAACTCGGCGGTCATTGACATAATCATTTCCACGGCGGTGCGCTGGGAAAATGATTTTTTGTAAGGACGCTCGGTTACTAGAGCATCGTAAACGTCCGCAATGGACAGAATTTTTGCATAAGGTACAATTTTATCGGAAGCGTATCCAAATGGATATCCGGTTCCGTTCATTTTTTCATGATGTTGCAGCACGGCAAGCGAAATGGCACCGAGAAATTCTTTTTTCGCTTTTAATATGTTATAGCCAAGCTCGGAGTGCTGTTTCATAATAGCAAATTCTTCATCGGTTAAACGCGCCGGTTTGTTTAAAATCTCAGATGGAATTTTTGATTTTCCCATATCGTGTAAAAGTCCGGCGATACCGATATTATAAACATCTTTGCTTGACATGCCTAAGTTTCTGGCAATAATCATGGAGATGGTAGCGACATCCACACTGTGCTTAAACGTATATTCATCGCTTGTTTTGAGCGCACTGATATCAACCGCCAAAGCGTCGTTGTGGTCAATGGCGTGAATCAAGTCATTTGTGATTTTTGCGGAGGTGTTTGTGAATTCCGGTGAGTCTGAATTGTTATATAAATACTGGATTCCCTCGGATACGCGTTTTTTTACACTCTCTGATAAATGAACTTTTCTTGGGTCTTCTGTGCGGTATTTTTCGATTTTATTGCGTACAAAAGGGGTGAGTGTTTCTTCCTTCGGTTTTTCCTCCGGGTCTTCCTCACCTGTCTTTATGTATACTCCGTGTACGCCTCGTTTTTTCAGGCCTTCAATCAAATAAGCATCCAAAGCAGAGCCACGGGCAATGAGTGTACGGTCCAGTCTGTCTTTGATAACCTGGTCAATCTGCATGCCCTCTTCTAGTTTGGAAGTTGGTACATAAAATCGCTTAATCAATGAAATCCAATCTCCTTTAATGTTTCTGTTAGTAGTATAACATAAATGGGAGCTTGTTCCAACTGTTTGCCCGGAGGAAGTTGAAAAAAAACGGTGATGAAAATAATTCACTTCAAAAGTGAACAAAATTAAACATTTTCGCTTTACATTTGTTTTTCCTACGATATAATAGGATATGCTGGGTCAAAACGTTATTGAGAAAATTTTGCACCCAATGGATGAAGGATAGAAGGAGATTTGAGAACGATGAAGAACGGTATCGAAATCAGATGGCACGGCCGCGGCGGCCAGGGTGCCAAGACGGCAGCACTTTTGCTTGCGGATGTAGCGTTCAAAACGGGTCAGAACGTGCAGGGATTTCCGGAATATGGTCCGGAGCGTATGGGAGCACCGATTACGGCGTACAACCGCATCAGTTCCGATGTGATTCGCGTACATTCAAACATTTACCACCCGGATTATGTGGTAGTTGTAGATGAGACGCTTTTGGATTCGGTTGATGTGACAGCCGGTTTGAAGGAAACCGGTGCAATTATTATTAACACACCGAAAAAGAGAGAGGACATGATTCCGAAACTCAATGGCTACAAAGGTCGTGTTTATGCGATTGATGCCAGACATATTTCCGTGGAGACATTAGGAAAGAATTTTCCGAATTCACCGATGTTAGCAGCTACGGTAGCGGTCAGTGAAGTAATGGAAAAAGAGACTTTTATTCATGAAATGAGAGCTTCTTATGAACATAAATTTGCAAAGAAACCGGAAGTAATTGACGGTAATATGGAAGCGTTGGAGCGTGCCTTTGACGTTGTTTCCATCGATATTCAGAAAGATAAGGAGGCAATGGCGTGAGAACAGATGTTACAAAAATCAACGAAAAAACACCACATCAGGATTTGACAGAAGGCTTGATGGTTTTTGCGGGTGGCACTTCAAAACTTTTTAATACCGGTGAGTGGCGCACGAATACCCCGATTTATGTTGCAGATAAATGTAAACAATGCCTGCTCTGCACCCCGGTTTGCCCGGACTGCAGTATTCCGGTTAAAGATGGAAAGCGTGGCGAATTTGACTATGACCATTGTAAGGGCTGCGGCATTTGTGCTAAAGTATGCCCATTTGGCGCAATTGAGATGAAGGAGGGAAATATCTAATGGCAATTAAAGAACGTATGTCAGGAAATGAAGCGGTATCGTATGCAATCCGCCAGATTAATCCGGATGTCATGCCGGCATTTCCAATTACTCCTTCGACGGAGATTCCACAGATGGTTTCTACCTATATTGCAAATGGTGAGATGGATACCGAGTTTATCCCGGTGGAGAGTGAACATTCTTCCATGAGTGCAACAATTGGTGCCGAGGCAGCAGGTGCGAGAAGTCTGACGGCTACTTCCTCTGCAGGACTCGCACTTATGTGGGAAGAACTTCTTCTTGCCGCATCGAATCGTCTGCCGCTTGTTATGGCGTTGGTAAACCGTACATTATCCGGTCCGATTAATATTAACTGCGACCACTCCGATGGTATGGGCGCAAGAGATACCGGCTGGATTCAGATTTATGCAGAAAATAATCAGGAAGCGTATGACAACTTTATTCAGGCATATCCGATTGCGGAAGATATGAGAGTGCATCTTCCGGTTATGATTTGCCAGGATGGATTTATTACAAGCCACGCTGTGGAAAATATTACGCTTTTGGAAGATGAAGCGGTCAAAGATTTTGTTGGTGAGTATCATCCGGAAGAATTTTTGTTAAATCCCGGCAAACCAATTGCGGTAGGACCGTATTCCATTTCCAATTACGCAATGGAGGCAAAGAAAAATCAGGAAGTGGCTCTTGAAAATTCAAAAGAAGTTATCAAGGAAGTTGCAAAAAAATACAAAGAGCTGACCGGACGTGGTTTTGAGCTTTTCGAGGAATATAAAACGGAAGATGCCGATTACATTATGTTGATTATGGGTTCGGCAGCAGGAACTGCGAAAGAGGCTGTGGATGAACTTCGGGCAGAAGGCAAAAAAGTCGGTGTACTCAAACTTCGTGTATTCCGTCCATTCCCTTCAGAGGAAATTGCAAAAGCTTTAGCAAATTGCAAAGCAGTTGCCGTTATGGACCGTTGTGAGAGCTACAATGGCAATGGCGGACCACTTGGCAGTGAAGTGCCGGCAGCTTTGTTCAAAAATAAGATAATGATTGAAGCAGTGAATTATATATACGGTCTGGCCGGACGCGATTTTACCATTAAAGATGTAAAAGATGTATTCGCGGAATTAGAGGATATGATTGAAAATGGCAAGACAGTAGAACAGTACCAGTATATCAGACTGAGAGGATAAACGGAGGATAGTATGAGTGATTATCGTTTAAAAACTATGATGGAAAAACCAGAGAGATTGGCTCCGGGACATCGTATGTGTGCCGGCTGTGGTGCAACAATCGCTGTACGTGCCGTACTTCGTGCTCTGCATGAGGGAGACCACGCAGTCATTGGTAATGCGACCGGATGTCTGGAAGTTTCTTCTTTTATGTATCCATACACTGCATGGGAGGACAGTTACATACATAATGCATTTGAAAATGCAGGTGCCACATTGAGTGGTGTTGAGACTGCTTACCGTGCCTTGAAAAAACGCGGCAGACTGCCGGAAGACGAAACATTTAAATTTATTACATTTGGTGGAGACGGCGGAACTTACGACATCGGTTTCCAGTCCTTGTCCGGTGCGATGGAGCGTGGACATGACATGGTTTATGTCTGCTATGACAATGGTGCCTATATGAACACCGGTATCCAGCGTTCTTCGGCAACTCCGATGTATGCGGACACAACGACAACGCCGGTTGGCAAGCAGTCTGTAGGTAAAATGCAGAACCGCAAAGACTTGGCAAGCATCATTGCAGACCACGACGTTGCTTATGTTGCACAGACAACAATGACAACGGATTTTAAAGATTTGCATCGTAAATCCGAAAAAGCCATCTACACAGAAGGCGCAAGCTTTCTGAATGTAATGACACCATGCCCACGTGGCTGGCGTTACGACACAGCAGATATCATGAACATCTGTAAACTTGCCGTAGAAACCTGCTACTGGCCACTTTTTGAGGTAGACCATGGTAAATGGATTCTTTCCTATGAGCCAAAGAAGAAACTCCCAATCGAAGACTTCCTTCGTGTTCAGGGACGTTTCAAACACCTCTTCAAAAAAGGCAACGAACACCTAATCGAACAATTCCAGGCAGAAGTAGACCGCCGCTGGGAAGACTTACAGTATAAATGTGCACGTTAGGCTTAAGCCGTGCAAAATCAAAAACCAGTGCTCCCACCCATTTGTGCTCGCACAAAAATGGGTGGGAGCACTGGTTTTTGATTTTATAGGGCGCAGCCCGTGAGCGCCTATCGCGAAGAGATAGGCGCTGCACGGCTTAAGAAGGATCGTTTCATCTAGCACAGGGCTGGCAACTTGCTAAAACAACGCTAACTTGCTCCAAAGCCAAAAAACGTTGCATATTCAGCCCCATTTTGTCGGATTTATCTCAATTTTCCCGAGAAAAACAACGCTTTTTTCTGGATTTTTAAGAAAGAGTTGCATGAAATAGAAAAATAGTTGTAAGCAAAGCAACCATAAGGCAGAAAGTTTGGGAAAAGCGTTGCTTTGGGGGGAGAATTGTCTTGTAAATGGTCTTGCATAGTTGCATCCTGCCCTGCCTTTTGGTATGATAGGATAAGAGAGGAGGCAGGTAAATGACGTTACTTACCTACCAGGTGTTCAAAACCGTTACGGAGCAGGGAAGTTTTCGGAAGGCGGCGGATTTACTTGGGCTTACGCCATCGGCAGTCAGCCATGCGGTATCTACACTGGAGGCAGAACTTGGTTTTTGCGTATTAAACCGCGCCAAAAGCGGTGTGACGCTTACCAATTATGGAGAGCGGCTTCTTCCTTATGTAAATGCAGTTTTGAACAGCGATGAAAGTTTACAGCAGGCGATATCGGAATTTAATGGATTAAAACAGGGAAAAGTGAAAGTTGGATGTTTTTCCAGCGTCTGTACGAACTGGATTCCGGAGCTGATTCATTCTTTCCATGAAGAATATCCGGACATCAGTATGGAAATTTTTCAGGGAACGTATGATGATGTTGTTTACTGGATAAAAAATGGCGTGGTGGATGTAGGCTTTTTGTCGGTATCCAGTGCCGCTGATATTCCAATCGAGCCGCTGTACAAAGACCCTCTGTTATGTGTCGTGCAAAAGGGGCGGAGAACATCGAAAGAACCGATGAGCATTGAGGAAATGAAAAACTGCCAGTTTGTTACACAGCGTGAAAGTACAGATGCCGACATTCAGAATTTTATGAAGGAAAATCATTTGGATGTCCGGTCAAGTTACCATGTGGTTGACGATTTGTCTACGGTTGTAATGGTGGCAAATGGATTCGGAATTTGTTTGATGCCGGAAATGGTTATGAAAGATATTCCGTATGAAGTGGATTGTTTTCCGGTAAAACCGGATGCCTGCCGCATTATTGGAATTGCTGCACTAAATCCGGATAACATGGCACCGGCAGTGCGAACATTTTATAATCGGGTGCTTGCGATGTACCAGCAGGAGGAATATGTAAAATAATTGCGTTTGCCCTATTTCTGGGGTATACTTATTATATAGGAAAACAAAAGGGGGCGTGTATGATGGAGAAGAAACGAATAGCAGTATCCGGTGAGGAAATCATTGCGCCGAAAAAAGAATATCCATTGCGATTTTGGTATATGTGTCCGAAAGGGGTATGTACTATTATTGATGTGGATGAGCATTCGCGGAAGGTTAGACTTCACAATTATGCGGAAAATCTACTGTATCGTGCGTTTGGTTGTGTGGAAGAACCAACTTATGAACAGTATGAAAAATTTTTGGAATCTCGTTGTTTTCCTAGAACCAGAGATAAAATGAAATTGATGTTGAGGCATTTGGAACTGCCATTTTATGACCCGATGCTGATAATTGAAAAGACAAAAGGGCGAATGGCTGATGACGATTTTTGGTTAGAGATTGAGAGGAAGGATAGATGATTGAACTTTTTGAACAGGACATATTGCTAAATGACAGGCAGTCCTCAAAGGGAAATCAATTAAAGTGGCAAAGTCAGAATGGCATTTGGTGTAAGGCAGATTACACAGGCTATGAGGGCTTAGTTGAGTATCTTGTTTCCTGTCTTTTAGGATATTCTTCCTTGAAAAGAAACGAATATGTTTTCTACCAGACAGAAAAAATCCACTATAAATACAAGGATTATCTTGGGGGTAAAAGTGAAAATTTTCTGCCGGATGGCTGGAAGATAATTACATTGGAACGATTGTTTGAAACAATGAAGGGCGAAAGTCTGGCAAAAAGCGTTTATCATATGCCGGATGTGCGTGAACGGATTCGTTATATGGTTGAACAGACAGAGCAGTTGACGGGATTGAGAGAATTTGGTGTGTATATCAGTAAATTGATGACGATTGATGCGTTGTTTTTGAATGAAGATAGACATACCCATAATATTGCTGTTTTGTTAGATGATTGTGACCAATTTCATTATTGCCCTATTTTTGATAATGGTGCATCACTTCTTTCGGATACAATACAGGATTATCCGATGGAAGAGAAAATACAAGATTTGGTTAAAAGAGTGAAAGCCAAGACATTTCATGATGATTTTGATGAACAATTAGATACTGTGGAAGAATTATATGGAAGACAAATTCGTTTTCACTTTGATCGAGCAATTGTAGAAAAAATCATTGCAGAGGAACAGAATTATTCAAACGATGTAAAAGAACGCGTTTATGATTTGATAAGCAGACAGATGAGAAAGTACCAATATTTGTTTGAATAGAAGAAAACAGGGCCGCCCGACAGCTTGCGTAACTTGCTTAGGCAGCCTGTAAATAAATGATAATCAGAAGGAGAAACAAAATGAGTAAAAAGGAAATCCCTTACAAAATTTATTTGGATGAAAGCGAGATGCCAAAACAGTGGTACAATCTTCGTGCCGATATGATTAACAAACCGGCACCGCTTTTGAATCCGGCAACCGGCAAACCGGTTACATTAGAAGAATTAAGCGGTATTTTTTGTGAAGAATTAGCAAAGCAGGAATTGGATGACAAAACACCGTACATCGACATTCCGGATGAAATTTTGCAGTTCTACAAAATGTATCGTCCGGCACCGCTTGTACGTGCTTATCATTTGGAAAGATATTTGAAGACACCGGCAAAGATTTATTATAAATTTGAAGGAAATAATACATCCGGAAGCCACAAGCTTAACTCTGCAATTGCGCAGGCTTATTATGCAAAGAATCAGGGCTTGAAAGGTGTTACGACAGAGACCGGTGCAGGTCAGTGGGGAACAGCGCTCTCCATGGCGTGTGCGTTCCTTGGACTTGACTGTCAGGTATTTATGGTAAAAGTTTCTTATGAGCAGAAACCGTTCCGACGCGAAGTTATGCGTACCTATGGTGCAAATGTGACTCCGTCACCATCCGAGAAAACAGCTGTCGGCAGAAAAATCCGCGCAGAATTCCCAAATACAAACGGAAGTTTAGGCTGTGCTATTTCTGAGGCGGTTGAGGCGGCAACGACACAGGAAGGCTACCGTTATGTGCTTGGTTCGGTGCTTGCTCAGGTTATGATTCATCAGTCGGTAATTGGTTTGGAGAGTAAAATTGCACTGGATAAATATGGTGAAAAGCCGGATATCATTATTGGCTGCGCAGGCGGCGGTTCAAACTTAGGAGGTTTGATTGCACCATTTATGGGTGAAAAACTTCGCGGAGAAGCAGATTACCGTTTCATTGCAGTAGAGCCAAAATCCTGCCCAAGTTTAACAAGAGGAACTTATGCGTATGACTTCTGTGATACCGGAGCAATTTGTCCGCTTGCAAAAATGTATACACTTGGCAGCAGCTTCATGCCGGCACCAAATCATGCCGGAGGACTTCGCTACCATGGTATGAGTTCGGTATTGTCCCAGCTCTATGATGATAAATTGATGGAAGCAGTCAGCGTATCACAGACCGATGTATTTGCGGCAGCAGAAGAGTTTGCCAAAGTAGAAGGAATCCTTCCGGCACCGGAAAGTTCTCATGCAATTCGTGTAGCAATGGACGAGGCAATTAAATGTCGTGAAACCGGAGAAGAAAAAACGATTCTGTTTGGACTTACCGGAACCGGATATTTTGATATGTATGCTTATGAGAAATTCAATGATGGTAAAATGGAAAACTATACATTGACGGATGAGGAAATTGCGGCAAGTATTGCAAAACTTCCAAAAGTACCGGGATTAAACTAAATAAAAGAGGACATTTTTGACCCCAAAAAACAAAAAAATAAAGTGCTTGCTTTTTCGGAAATTGAGAGTATAATAATGTTGACATGAGAAAATAGCAATAAAAATTTTATGGTCAGAATGAGGCGGCAATGTGGTCGGCGGTGAGCGGTCACATTTGTCCCCTTTTTTATGGTCAAAGGAGGTTTTATCATGGAAACATGTAACTACTTACTCTATCTGGCATTGATTTTGATGTGTACGAAGTTTTTAGGACTTTTGACAAGACGTGCACGTATGCCACAGGTTGTTGGTGCATTGTTAGCTGGTTTGCTGCTTGGACCTGCTGTGTTTAAGATTATTCCACAGACAGAGTTTTTGACGCAGACAGCAGAAGTTGGTGTAGTAATCCTGATGTTCTGTGCCGGCATGGAAACAGATGTAAAGGAATTAAAAAAATGCGGAAAAGCAGCTACGATTATCGCCGTAATTGGTGTGTTGGTTCCATTGGCAGGAGGCTTTGCTACTGCATGGTTCTTTAACCGTCCGGGGATGATTGAGTCAAATGTAAGTACCAGTTTGGTATTGCAGAATGTATTCATCGGTGTCATTCTTACCGCAACGTCGGTTAGTATTACCGTTGAGACATTAAAAGAACTTGGTAAATTAAATTCGGCAGCAGGAAATGCGATTCTTGGTGCAGCGGTCATTGATGATATTCTTGGTATTATCGCCTTGACAGTTATTACCAGTATGGCAGATCCGACCGTTAAACTTTGGGTTGTACTTGTAAAAATTGTTGGATTTTTTGTATTTGCTGCTGTGGCAGGTTTTCTGTTTTACAAGTTTTTCAATTACTACAGCAACCGTACAAAAAACGGCTTGCAGCGATATGTAATTATCAGTTTTGTTTTCTGTCTGCTGATGTCATATGTGGCAGAAGAGTTCTTCGGCGTTGCTGATATTACCGGTGCGTATGTAGCCGGACTGGTTGTTTCGATGATTCAGAAAGAAGATTATCTGGCATCGCGTTTTTCAACTTTGTCGTATTTGTACTTATCACCGATTTTCTTTGCCAGCATTGGTTTGAAAGTGGTAATTCCACAGATGTCAGCAACAATTGTCTGGTTTGCCATTGTGCTTACAGTTGTAGCTATTTTGACAAAAGTTGTTGGATGTGGATTAGGCGCAAAACTATGTAAATATTCCGGAAGGGAATCATTACAGATTGGTGTTGGTATGATTTCGCGTGGCGAGGTTGCGCTGATTGTTGCCAGCAAAGGTGAAGCACTTGGTCTTATGGGTGAGCAGCTGATGGGGCCGGTCGTTATCGTTGTTATTATTACGACAATTGTTGCACCGATTCTTTTGAAACCGGTGTTCCACGATAAAAAAGAGATAAAAGAGAAGGCTTAATTTTTACTTTGGGGGAAGCAAAAACTAGGAGGAAGGAAGATGGTAGCACAGGGCTTAGCGGTAGCCATTTTTGTCGCTATGTTTGTTTTGATTGTGATGGACAAATTCGGCAGGCAGTATATTACGCTTGGCTGCGGCGCACTTACCCTGATTGGGGTGTTTGGCATTTGCATGAGAAGTGTAAATGCAATATGGGAAATTATTAATCTGCGAAGCATTTTTGCACCGGACTTTTGGTATCAAGGGTCAGGGGCTGCGGAATCCGGGATTGGAATTAACTGGGAAACCGTTATTTTCATTGCCTGTATGATGATTATGGTGGAAGGTATGGCGAGAGTTGGTTTCTTTGACTGGCTCTGTATGAGAATCGCAAAAATGGTTCATTTCAACACCATTCCGATTTTCATTACATTCATGATTATGTCCGCAGTTCTTGCTATGTTTATCGACAGTATTACGGTAATTTTGTTTTTGGCGGCTGTGACAATTGAATTGTCATCGCTTTTGAAATTCAATCCGGTGCCGATGATTATGGCAGAAATTTTCTGCGCAAATCTGGGCGGTTCGGCGACTATGTGTGGAGACCCTCCGAATATTATTATTGGAACAGCGCTTCATTACAGTTTTGCGGATTTTGTGTCGAATACCGGTGTGATTGCCGGTATTTCCCTGATTGTAATTGTGATTTATTTTTACTTTGTTTTCCGCAAGGATTTGAAAGTAAAAACAGGAAAAATTGAAGTTACGGAAGCGGATTTAGAACCTTCAAAAGCCATTCATGATAAGAAAGGTTTTGTAATCAGCACTGCTATTTTTTTGCTGGCAGTTGTTCTTTTAGTGACACATGCACAGACAAAACTTACGGTTGCGTTTATTGGTGTTTTGATTGCGGTTCTTACGCTTTTGGCAGCGGGAAAACATGCGCTTACCATCTTGAAAAAAGTGGACTATGAGACCATTTTATTCTTTATTGGTTTGTTTGTTGTCGTTGGTGGACTGGAAGAAACCGGTGTTTTGGAATTGATTGCCGATGCGATTAAAACAATCAGCGGTGGAAATAGTTTCTTAATGATAGGAATTATTATCTGGCTGTCAGCGGTAGCAAGTGCCCTTGTGGATAATATTCCGTTTGCAGCAACGATGGTTCCGGTAATTAAGAGTTTAGGTGCCGGCGGCCCGGCTGGATTTTTGCCGGTTCTTGCCTGGGGACTCTCAATGGGAACGGATATCGGCGGTAGTGCTACACCGATTGGCGCTTCGGCAAATGTGGTAGGTATTTCCGTGGCGGAAAAAGAAGGTCATAGAATTGGCTGGGGAAAATACTGTAAAGCGGCAGTACCAGCGACGTTGATTGTTGTATTGATTTCAATGATTGTCATTTTTATTCGATATGGCGATTTGTTGATGATGTAGAAAAGAAATCCCTCTCGTTATGTGATGAGATATGTTCACGAGACGAGGGGGCTTTTTTGTGTACATGAGAAGAAAATTTAAAAGATTTACTTTACAAAGGTAAAAAACTGCGCTATAATAGAACAAATGTTCGATATAGAAGGAGGCGCAGGTATGGCAGTGACACAAGAGATATTTGAAAAGTTAGAAATTTTGACAGATGCGGCAAAGTACGATGTTGCCTGCACATCGAGCGGAAGCAGCCGGAAAGGGAGACAGGGGATGATGGGAAATACCGTGGCCGGGGGAATCTGCCATTGTTTTGCGGCAGATGGCAGGTGTATTTCTCTTTTGAAGATTTTGCAGACCAATGAGTGTGTGTATGATTGTAAATATTGTCAGAACCGCATGTCCAATGATGTGAAACGCGCCGGTTTTACACCGGAGGAAATTGCGGAACTTACGATTTCCTTTTACCGCCGCAATTATATTGAGGGATTGTTTTTAAGTTCCGGCATTCAGAAGAATCCGGATTATACGATGGAACAGATGTACCAGACGATTTATCTGCTCCGCACGAAGTATAAATTTAATGGATATATTCATGTCAAAGCGATTCCGGGAGCGGATCCGCTTTTGATTGAGAAGACCGGGTGGCTTGCTGACCGCATGAGTGCAAATATGGAACTGCCGACGGCGAAGGGGCTTGATTTGCTGGCACCGCAGAAGAGCCGGAAGAAAATTTTGACACCAATGCGCCAGATACAGATTGGCAGAAGCGAGAGTTTTTTACTGCAGGATGCGAGAATTGAAAAAAGACGGCGTCTTTCTCTGTATCAGTCGGAAAGCCAGACTGTGTTACCGGCGGTTTCCGGTGGGACTTTGCAGGAGTTTCATCAGGATGGAAGGTTTGTGCCAGCGGGGCAGAGTACGCAGATGATTATTGGAGCTACAAAGGAGACGGATTATGAAATTGTCCATATGGCACAGGCGTTATACCAGCAGTTTGATTTAAAGCGTGTATTCTATTCGGCATTTGTGAATACAACAGGGGATTCTCGTTTGCCCGATACGAAAGAGAGGGGACCGGAGCTTCTGCGTGAACACCGGCTGTACCAGGCAGATTTTCTTATGCGGTTTTATCAGTTTCGAGCGGATGAGATTATTACGAAAGAAACCCCGAATTTAAACGTCTCCGTAGATCCCAAATGTAACTGGGCGCTGTATCATTTGGATTCATTTCCTGTTGAGGTGGAAAAGGCAGACTATCATACATTGTTACGTGTGCCGGGGATTGGCGTGAAATCGGCAAGGCGTATTATAATGGCACGAAGAAGAGGAACGCTCGATTTTAATGCGTTAAAGAAATTTGGTGTTGTATTAAAACGGGCGATGTACTTTATCACTTGTCACGGGCATATGATGATTCCAATCCGCTTAAACCGCACATTTATTCTTGCTAATCTGCTTGGCTTGAAGGAACGTCTTCCAAAGGAAATTGAGGCGCAGGGAACCGGAAGACAGATGATGTTAGAGGATGTGATGCAGGGATGGTAAGACATATCTATTTGTGTGAGAACAGTGCAGAAGGGATTTTCTCGGCGATATACCGTGCCTATGAGGAGGGTTATCCCCACGAGTATAATGAAGTTGTGATTGATACAGAGGGGCGGAATATGGAGCTTTTTTGCGAATATCACACAGTTGTGACAAATTTTGAGCATGCGGTGAAAGTAGCGCGCACAATCCGTCGCAAGATTTCAGAGGAGGCATATGATTTTATTCATCGCTGCTGCGGCTCTTATGAAGCGCAGAAGGCGGATGCTATTTACCGGTTTGTGCAGGAAGGACTTCGGATGGGAAGGGCGGTTATGAGCCATCTCACAGCCCCTTATATGCAGACCTTATTTGCGATTGAGCGGAATTTTACAAATGAATCACATTTTTTTATTGAAATACTTCGTTTTGAGGAATTGGAAAATGGCACATTATTTGGTAGAATAAATCCTAAGAGTGAAGTTCTGCCATATTTAGCCGACCACTTTGCGGATCGATTTGCCGGTGAGCAGTGGGTGATTGCAGATACCGTGCACCGTACGGTGCTGCTTCATAAAGCAAATTACAAAACGGTGTATTTATCCATGGATGAAGTAGATATGGATGAACTTACTCTGACTTATTCCGAGGACGAAAAGCAGCTTCAGAAATTATGGAAATTGTTTGTTGACACAATTGCGATTAAAGAGCGTGTAAATCCCAAATTGTTGAGACAGATGCTGCCACTTCGTTTTCGTAAATATATGAAGGAGTTTAGCGAATCAGAATGAAGCAGTTTTATTTTGCTCCCTTAGAGGGCATTACAACGTATATTTACCGAAACTTACATCATCAGAAATTTGGCAGTATGGATAAATATTTTACACCTTTTGTGTCACCGACTTCGAATCATGATTTTAAGAGCCGGGCAAAAAAGGATGTGATACCGGAGCATAATCAGGGAATACCGGTTGTGCCTCAGATTCTCAGTAACCGCAGTGATGAGTTTGTTTATACAGCCAGCCGTCTGATTGAATATGGATATCATGAAATTAATCTGAATTTAGGCTGTCCGTCAGGGACGGTTGTGTCGAAGGGGAGAGGTTCGGGATTCCTGGCAAAGCCGGAGGAACTTGACCGCTTTTTGGATGATATTTTTTCACAGTGTGAGGTGCCGATTTCTGTTAAGACGAGATTGGGCAGATATTCACCGGATGAGTTTCCGGATCTTCTAGAGATTTATAACCGGTATCCGATTGAGGAATTAACCATTCATCCGAGAATTCGAGATGATTATTATAAAAATACACCGAACCTTGATATGTTTGAATATGCAGTGGAACACAGTAAGAATCCGCTCTGCTATAATGGTGATATCACAACGGTAGAAGAATATGAACGTTTTTGCGAGCGTTTTCCGACAATTGAGGCAATTATGATTGGACGAGGGCTTATTGCAAATCCGGGGCTTGTCCGTGAAATTCAGACCGGGGAGAAGATGAAGAAAGAAGAATTGCACGTATTTTTGCGAGAATTGAAAGTGGCTTATCAGGCATGCATGCCGGATCAGCCGGTGTTATTTAAGATGAAAGAAATCTGGTCTTATCTCGTAAACTGGTACCCGAACGGGAAAAAAGTATGGAAAAAGGTAAGAAAAACAAATCGGTTAATAGAATATGATAAACTCATGCTTATGCTGGAATCAGGAAATGAGGTGTAAGGAATGCAGGAACAAAAAATTAACCGCCGTGAAATTTTAAAAACGTTAGTTACGTTGTCGATTCCTACCATCTTAGAGGAAATTTTATCGACGTTATTGCAGTATGTGGATACGGCGATGGTTGGACATCTGGGAGAAAAAGCGACAGCATCTGTCAGTGTTACGACAACGGTGACATGGCTTGTGAACAGTATTCCGGCGGCACTTGGCGTGGCGGTGTTATCAATGACAGCAAAGGCACTGGGGAGCGGCGACAGAGAGTATTTGCAGAAAATCGCAAAGCAGATTTTAATTTTAGTTTTTGCGTGTGGACTTTTTGCCGGCGGAATTTCTGTCATCCTAAGTCCATACATTCCGATTTGGATGGGGGCGGAGCCATCTATTTGGAAGGATGCTTCCGATTATTTCCTAATTGTCAGTCTTCCGATGATTTTCCGTTCGGCAACGATGATTATGGGCGCTGCGATTCGGGGAACAAAAGATACAAAAACGCCGATGTTAATCAATCTGGGAGCCAACGGAACCAATATCCTTTTAAACATTGTCTTTATTTATGGAATGGGTTTGGGCGTCAGAGGAGCGGCAATTGCGTCTGCAATATCCTATACGACAGCCGGATTGCTGATGTTTGCTGCGTACCGGAGAAACGAATATCTCCACTGGAAGTGGGAACATTTTGCTGTGGATGGCAAAGTGATGAAAGAGTGTATGCGAATTGGTCTGCCGGTCCTTTTTAGCAGTATTGCGTCCTGTTTTGGTTATGTTGTGTTTGCCGGTCTTGTTTCCGGGATGGGAACAACCATCTTTGCTGCCCACTCGATTGCTGTTACCGCCGAAACTATTTTTTATATTTCCGGTTACGGACTCCGAACGGCAACCTCTACCCTGATAGGCATTTCTCTTGGTGAGGAAGACGAGAAGCAAATGGAAGCCGTTGCGTCAGTGAGTGTAAAATTGACGATGATACTAATGTGTGTTAGTGGTGTTATCTTGTTTTTTGTGGCAAGACCCTTGATGGGACTTCTTACCGAGAGCAGCCGTGTGGTTGAGATTGGTGCCGGCATGCTGCGTATTGTCGCGTTCTCCGAGCCATTTTATGGATTGATGATTGTCACCGAAGGAATCTTTTATGGGCTTGGAAAAACAAAGTACGCTTTTTATGTAGAAACCTTCTGCATGTGGGGGATCCGTATTTTGTTTACCTTTTTCTGCGTCAAAATCTGGCACTTTGGTCTTGAAACTGTGTGGTATTGCATGATAGCAGATAATGTATGTAAGGCAGTGCTGTTTTCTGTTCCGCTTGTTGTTAAGAGGAAGAGAAGTTGTTTGACAAAACTGGGATGAATGTTCTTTAGTAAATTGGATACTCTTATTTTTGGATATGTTTTAAGGGAAAATGCACATAACCTAATTGGCTTTCCCTTAAAATGTGCTAACATTTAAGGGAAAGGAGTGCATTTAAGGGAATGAGAGAGTTTAATTATAGTAAAATAAAAGAGCAGAAATGGGATTCTGATGTGCTGCGACTTATTGCTGCTATATATAAATATTCGGGTAAACAGGAATTGTATTTAAAACAAAGACCAGACGAATTGGACAAACTTGTAGAAATTGCAAAGATTCAGAGTACCCAAAGTTCCAATGCAATTGAGGGGATTGTGACAACAAATACAAGAATCAAGCAGCTGGTTGAAGAAAAAACAACTCCGAAGAACAGAGATGAAGAGGAAATTGCAGGATATAGAGATGGATTAAACATTATTCATGAAAGTTTTGATGTGATTCCGATAACAAAGAATTGTATTCTTCAACTTCATAAAATACTTTACAGTCATATGAATAATCCAATTGCCGGACAAACGAAGACGGTACAGAATTATATCAGTGCAACATATCCAGACGGTCATACAGAGGTATTATTTACACCATTGACACCATTTGAAACACCGGAGGCACTTGAAAGAACTTGCGGGGAATACAATAGAGTTATTGGTAATCTAGACCAATAAAATCAAGGGGTTCGTACTAATTTAGTCCTTATTTTTTATCAATTATTAACCACCTGCCAGATGAATCGGTGTGCGTGACACAGCCGCATGGGATTATCACCTGCATACAGCAGATTAACAAGGAGTGTGTCAGACAGTTAAACGCAGAGGTGGACGAGTATGATATTCAGAAAGTCATGGTAAGCGGCGGGGAAGGCCTGCCGGAGAAATACCGGGAGATTATCGTAAAGGAAATCCGTGGTTACTGTCAGCAGATTTACCATAACATCCGGGAGCTTGGCTACAACATGGACCTGACGCAGATTATCTTTGTGGGCGGCGGTGCCGGCGTGATGAAACGCTTTGGAGGTCTGGAGCAGAGGAATATTCAGTATCTTGAGGATGTGAAAGCAAACGCAAAAGGATATGAAATGCTTGGGAATGCCTATCTGGCACAGGCACAGAAACGTAAGATTGGATAGGGGGGATTGCAGTGGTAAGTGGTGATTTATTCAAGGGCTTTCCGGTACGGTTTTCAATGAAAAATATGCAGCATGTAAAGGTTCTGGAAAAGTTTGAGGACAGGAGTTGTTTTTCGGATTTTAATGAGCAGGAACCTGACGCCGGAACAGCGGGCGGATATTCTGATGAATGGAACGGTTCGTGTGTAAAGGAAGAAATAATCATAAAAATATTCAAGATATGTGATGAAAGTTTAATTTGTGTCACATATCTTTTTTGGTTATGACAGATAAAAATCTTATGATGCAACGGCAATGTAGTGATTTTCGTTTCATAAAATAGTGGATGTTTTTTCAGCAGATAAATGTTATAATTTGATTATGACAGTAAGAAAAACGTAGAAAAGGCGGTGGTTACGATGTACAATCCCCAGCTTGAAACCTTTATCCGTGTAGCGGATGCCGGAAGTTTTAATAAAGCGGCAGAACAGGCATATATTACACCCACGGCAGTCATTAAGCAGATGAATTTATTAGAGGACGGTTTGGGTGTGAAACTGTTTGAACGGACGCACAGAGGACTCCATTTGACGAAAGCAGGAATTTCTCTTTATCAGGATGCAAAGTATATTATTGGATATTGCAAGGATTCTGTGACAAGGGCGAAAAATGCCATGCAAGAGGATGAATCCGTCATTCGTATTGGAACATCTCCGATGACGCCGGCACAGATTCTTGTAGAATTATGGCCGAAAATCCATGAACACAGCCCACATATAAAATTCCAGTTGATACCCTTTGACAATACGCCGGAGAATGCAAGGGAGATACTGGCAAACCTCGGACAGAACATAGACGTGGTGGCAGGGATTTTTGATGAGACAATGCTTGACCTCCGAAAATGTGACGGATTTGAGATTAGCAGGGAACCCATCTGCTGTGCCGTATCCGTCCATCACCGTCTTGCACAGAAGAACCGGCTCGCAGTAGAGGATATGTATGGAGAGAATCTGATGCTGATGCACCGGGGCTGGAGCCGCTATGTGGATGAACTCAGGGATGATATTTGGGAGAATCATAATCAAATCAACATTGTGGATTTTGATTTTTATAATGTAGATACGTTTAACCGTTGTGAAAACAGTAATGATATCCTGATGGCAACAAAGGCATGGACAAATGTACATCCGCTGTTAAAAATTATTCCAGTGGAATGGGAACACAGTATTCCATATGGGCTTCTCCATTCAAGAGAACCGTCAAAAACAGTACAGAATTTTTTGGCAGCAGTGCAGACAGTATTATACTGAACATCAGGGAAATCTGCTGTGCTGCATAGCAGTATAAATGGAACAGATAGAGTTAAAACCTTTGGGTATAAACTGATGAACGAAGTGAGACTTCTTTGGAGGTCTCTCTTTTTTTATAATAATGGTAAAGCAAAAAGGAATGGAGGATTGCTATGAATAATTTTATTTTTGAAAATTCCACAAAGGTTTATTTTGGAAAGGGGTGTGTGAAGGAATATCTGGTGTGCCTGACAGAAAAATATGGCGAACGTGTCATGCTCTGCTATGGCGGTGGTTCCATTAAGAAGAATGGGATTTATGAAGAAGTAACAGAGAAATTAAAATCCGCAGGGAAAAAGGTCTTTGAATTTCCAGGAATTATGGCAAATCCAACGTATGGGAAAGTTCTGGAGGGAGCCAAATTTGCAAAAGAGAACGAAATTGATGTAATACTTGGTGTCGGAGGCGGTTCGGTCATGGACTGCTGCAAGGCGATTTCTCTTGCGGCAAGGTATGAAGGCGATGTGTGGGCGGATTTTTGGGCAAGGCCTGGCATCATTGATTTTAAGCCGTTGCCGTTAGGGGTTATTGTTACGGTGGCAGGAACAGGAAGTGAATGCAATGGCGGCGCCGTGATTACAAATGAAGATTTGAAAGTTAAGACAGGAAGGGATTATCCACAGTGTAATCCCAAATTTACCCTGCTTGATCCGGAATATACCTACAGTGTTCCAGAGTTTCAAATGGTTTCCGGCGGGTTTGATACCTTGTCCCATATCATGGAGATTTATTTCAGTGAGCCGGATGAGGATAATGTTTCGGATGACATTGCGGAGGCACTGATGAAGAATGTGATCCGCAATCTGAGGGCAGCAGTTGCCAATCCAAAGGATTACACAGCCAGAAGCAACTTAATGTGGGATGCCACGATGGCAGAGAACAGAATCATTAAGCTGGGGAAGAAAACGGATTTTGAGTGCCATCAGATGGAACATCAGCTTGGAGCTTATACAGACTGCAATCATGGTGCCGGGCTTGCTGTTCTGCATCCGGTGTATTACCGCCATATTTACCGGAGCGGGATTGAGAAATTCAGAAAGTTTGCCGTCAATGTATGGGGGATTCCGGCGGATGGGAAAAGTGATGAGGAAATAGCAGGGGCAGGAGTGGAGGCATTGGCAGATTTTATCAAAGAAATCGGCATGCCGACTACCCTGAAGGAACTTGGGATTGATGAGACTGTGGACTTAAAGGAAATTGCGGATTCCTGTGCGGTTGTTCCGGGCAGTTACAAAAAGATGACGCATGAGGAAATTCTTGAAATATTTCAGGAGTGTGCAGGGGGTAATTGATGGAGCAGAGGAAGAAACATAAAAAGATATATCTGATTGCAGGGGTGGTGCTTGCAGCGGCACTTATTGCCGGGTATTTTTTCGTGCCTTATGCAAAGCGGATGTCAGCAATGATGTTCTGGAAGTGTTTGATGATGATGTCACAAATGCGGCCGGGGCGGTGTCAGAATGGCTGAAATCTTTGCATTAAAAATATAACAATATGATGATTGAATGAAAGGAAAGGTGAATGATATGAAAAAAAGTAAAACAAATGTATTTCGTATACTGTCGGTAATTCTTATGCTTGTTATGGTGGTATCTGCTGTGAATGGCAACACAGTAAGTGCAAAAACGGCCAAAGCGAAAACGGGTAAAAAGAAGAATGTTGTGGTACTGTATTTTTACGCAACAGGAACGACAAAAGGGGCGGCACAGAGGATTAAAAAAGCAACGAAGGGCAAGATGATTTCGATTAAAGCGGCTGATCCGTATACAGCGGCTGACCTCGACTATGGTGATGATGAAAGCCGGGTAACAAAGGAACATGAATCGGCAGGCAGCCCTGCAAAGAGCAGTGTCCGACCGAAAATTTCTAATCTGAAATCCATAAAAAAGGCTGTAAAAAAAGCGGATGTCGTATATATCGGTTACCCGATCTGGTGGGGAGAGGCTCCGCATATTGTCTATACGCTGGTGGAAGGAGTAAGTCTGAAAGGAAAAACAGTAGTTCCGTTTTCCACGTCCATCAGCAGCGGGCTTGGCAGCAGTGCCAAACATCTAAAGACAAAAGCGAAGATTTCATCGAAAATGAAGTGGCTGAAGGGGCGTAATTTTTATGATATTCCGTCGCAGAAAACAGTCAACAAATGGGTAAAAGGGTTGAAATATTGATGATTGTGCATATGTAATATTTGTTGTATGAGGGAGGCGTAAATATGCAGGAGAGAATATTAGGTAAGGATTTGAAGGTATCTGCGGTAGGGCTTGGCTGCATGGGATTTTCCCATGCTTATGGGATGCCGACAGAAAAGAAAGAAGCGGTTTGCCGGATACAGCAGGCAGTGGAGATGGGATATACCTTTTTTGATACGGCAGAGGTATATGGAACACCAGAGGACCCGCATCAGAATGAGGTGCTGGTGGGTGAGGCACTGAAAAACTGCCGGAATAAGGTAGTGATTGCTACAAAATTTGGTATTCATTTTGATAGGGAAAGCAGTGCCGTAAATAAGCCGCTGGTGCCGGATTCCCGGCCGGAAATTATTCGGGCTTCCGTAGAGGCATCCCTGAAAAGATTGAATACGGAATATATTGACCTGTATTACCAGCACCGTATTGATCCGGTTGTTCCGATTGAAGATGTGGCGGAGGTTATGGCTGAATTGATACAGGAGGGGAAAATCACGCATTGGGGGCTGTCAGAGGCATATGAGGAAACGATACGGCGTGCCCATGCTGTTTGTCCTGTGACAGCCGTTCAGAACCGTTATTCCATGATGGCCAGATGGTATGAGGAATTATTTCCGGTATTGGAGGAACTTCATATTGGGTATGTGGCATTTTCGCCTCTTGCCAACGGATTTTTGTCGGCAAAATATGGAAAGGATGCGAAGTTTGACGGAGTATACGATTATCGGAGCATGATGCCGCAGTTTACCAGTGAAGCGGTTGATAAAAATAAAGAACTTTTAACATTACTTCACAGAATGGCAGAGGAAAAGGAATCGACTCCGGCTCAGATTTCCCTTGCGTGGATTTTATGCAGAAAGCCATATCTGGTGCCGATACCGGGCAGCAGGAAAGAAGAACGGCTGAAGGAAAATGCAGGAGCAGCAGATATCATTTTGACAGCCAGTGAGATGACAGCATTGGATGAGGCATTGGAAACTATGGAAATGTCAGATGTATTTGGAGGCTCCAAAATCAAAAAAAGATAGGAGATTTGTATATGAGGAAATGGTCTGCAATATTTTTTAGTATTTTGCTGGTACTTAGCCTTTCTGCCTGTGGGCAGGCGGATAAAGACAATGAAACTGGGAATAGAAATAGTCAGGTATCAGCAGAAAAGAACAAAAACAATACAGGCAGCACATCAAGCAATACCCGTGTCCTGATTGCCTATTTTACAGTGCCGGAGGATGTGAAAACCTCCGATAACGATGCCATTGCCGGAGCAAGCATTGTGGTTAAGGATAGTGAGAAAATGGGCAATACGGAATATGTTGCGGGATTGGTACAGAAAACAATCGGTGGAGACCTGTTCCGGATTGAAACAAAAGATGCCTACCCATTGGAACATGATACGCTGGTAGATCAGGCGGCAGAGGAGCAGGAAAAAGAGCTGCGGCCGGAATTGTCAAATCATGTGGAGAATTTTGAACAGTATGATACGGTAATTCTTGGTTTCCCAAATTGGTGGGGAGATTTACCTATGCCGGTGTACTCTTTTTTGGAAGAATATGATTTTGCAGGTAAAACCATTATTCCTTTTGTTACTCATGGTGGCAGCGGTTTTTCTGCCACAACAGATACCATTTCGCAGTTACAGCCAGACGCTCAGGTTAGTGACAATACACTTTCCCTGTCAAGAGAGGATGTGGCAGATGCGGAAGATGAGGTAAAGAAGTGGGCGCAAGGATTGGGATTACAATAAGTATCTAAATGCCAATAAAATATACAGACAGGGAGGATTCATATGAAGGTAAATAATAAAGAAGAATTTGACAAACAGAATATATTTGGGAAGGGGGAGGCCAATACGGCATTTGCTGATTATTTTATCGGAAATTCTTTTCTGAATCCGCTTACCCATCCGGGGGAATGTGCCGTGTTTCTGGCAAATGTTACATTTGAGCCAGGATGCCGCAATAACTGGCATATCCATCATGCAAAAAGCGGCGGCGGGCAGATGTTAATTTGTACGGCGGGAAGTGGCTGGTATCAAGAGGAAGGAAGGGAACCTGTCAGTCTGGAGCCGGGAATGGTTATTATGATACAGCCGGAAGTGAAACACTGGCACGGAGCGAAAGCAGACAGTTGGTTTAGCCACATTGCAGTGGAGATTCCGGGTGCTGATACGAGCAATGAATGGCTGGAAGCGGTCAGTGATGAACAGTATGACAGTCTCGGTAAATAATCGTTTATATAAGAGTATGGCAGGAGGATGTAAAAATGGCAGTAAAACAGACAGCAGGCAGAACGCAGCTTGGGGAGTTTGCTCCAAAGTTTGCGGAATTAAATGATGATGTATTATTTGGGGAAGTGTGGGCAGGTGAAGAAACAGGGTTGCAGAATTGATTTGTGTGTTTATGCACCTATTTTTGATGGGCAAGGAGATTTTTTTGAAATTATTTGTTTTAATATACAACCATAGATAGACAAGGTTTGTATCAGGATGGTAAGGAGGATATGTATGTTGCAAAATAAGACAATCAAAAAAATAACAGGGCTGCTTTTAGCATTGTTCTTGATAGCAGGGCAGTTTTTTGTGGAAGGGGCATCTGTTCAGGCTGCGGGCAAGCAGAAGGCATTAAATATTAAAGACCTTTCTTTATCCGTAGGGCAGAGCCAGAAATTGAAGGTATTAAATGGAAAAAAGGTCAGGTGGAGCTCTTCTAAAAAAACAGTGGCAAGCGTCAGCAAAAAAGGTGTTGTAAAGGCGAAAAAAAAGGAAAGGCAGTGATTACGGCAAAGGCAGGGAAGTGGAAACGGAAAGCAAGGATAACCGTAAAAGCAAAAAAGAAAAAAGACAATTCGTCCGGAGATAATCAGAATGAAACCAAACAGCCGGCCGAAACAGAAAAACCGGTGGTAACAGACAGGCCGGATGTGACGCCATTAATGGTATCACAACGTAAGACCGGAAAAGACGGTGGAGCTTAGCAAAAAAGGGTATAATGCCTTTGCATTGATTTACCGTCCGGGCGAGCAGACGGCATGTGAGGATTTGGCAAGGGCAGTCAGTTTTTGGGAAAAGCATATAAAATAGGTTCAGCGTTGCTCAACCATTGCAGAATGATGAAAGGAAGGAAAAGATTATGAGTATTTTATTTATTAACGGCAGTCCAAACAAGAATGGTAACACGGTGGGGTTAGCAAAGGAATTATTAGCGGGGAAGGAGTATGATACCCTGCATCTGGTGGATTACAAAATATATTCCTACGGACAGGAGTATGCGGATGACCAGTTTATGGAAGTGGTTGGAAAAATGAAAGAGGCGGATGTTGTAGTTCTTGGTTCTCCGCTTTACTGGCACAGTATGAGTGGTGCGGTCAGGAATCTGTTAGACCGTTCCTATGGTGTGGTGTCAGAGGGAACATTCCGGGGAAAGAAACTGTTTTTTGTATTTCAGGGAGCCTCTCCGACAAAAGAGCAGCTTGCAGCCGGCGATTATACAGCAGGAAGATATGCAGGGCTTTATGGTTTTGATTATCAGGGAATGGCAACCAATAAAAAAGAGGCACAGAAACTTTCCGGAAAATTATAAGGAGTTATCAGGAATATTTAAGATTTGGAAAACAAAATGAATATTGAGATAGGAGAGATGTAAAATGAGTAATCAACTATATGTAAAACTGAATAACGGGGTGGAAATGCCAATGGCAGGAATCGGCACATTTTTGTTAAGCCCGCAGGAGGCAGAGGCTTCCTGCATAAGCGCATTGCAGGATGGGTATCGGTTGATTGATACAGCAAATGCTTATGTCAATGAAAAAGCAGTAGGACGTGCCATGAAAAAATCAGGAATTGCAAGAGAAGAGATATTTTTAGAAACAAAATTGTGGCCGTCTTTCTATAATGATGTGGATGCGGTAGAAAAAACATTGCAGCGTCTGGATACCGATACGATTGACCTTTTGCTGATCCATCAGCCTGCCGGAAATTATATTGCAGGATACCGGCTGATGGAACAGGCATACAAGGCAGGAAAAGTAAGGGCAATCGGTCTTTCTAATTTTAATGAGGAACAGATTCGGGAAATTTTGAGTGTCTGTGAGGTCAGGCCGGCAGTCCTGCAGACAGAAATCCATCCATACTCACAGGAAAAGGGATTAAAGGAATTTTTGTCAAAAGAGGATATTGTGATTCAGGCATGGTATCCTTTGGGACATGGTGATGCAGCGCTGTTGCAGGAACCGGTCTTTGCTAAACTGGCTGAAAAGTATGGAAAAAGCAATGCACAGATTATCCTGCGCTGGCACATACAGGCAGGCAATGTGGTGATTCCGGGTTCAAAAAATCTGGAGCATATCCGTGCGAATTTTGACTTGTTTGATTTTGAGCTGACAGCAGAGGAAATGCAGGAGATACAGAAATTGAATAAAGATAAAAGATATTATACCAGTACACCGGAACTGTTAAAGAGCTATGCAGAGATGGTGCCGTCAGTGGATGAGCAAGTGTGAAAGGTAAAAAGAGTCATTAAGCTGGAAAAAACGTCAGCAAAATGATTCTACTATTTCACCTAAGAATACAGCACTTTTGCAGAGGATACAACAGAAGATGGAATAAAGAATATATCAATGGCTATTCCGGAGGCGGGGAAACCTTGTCTCTGGTACTTGGAAAACGGCCGGAACTCTTTACAAGGGCATTGATGTGCAGTTCTCAGTGGGATGGGGAATATGAACCGGTTGTAAAAGCAAAGACGCCGGTTTATTTCGTCATTGGAGAAAATGATGAATATTATTCGTCAAAACCATTTAAGGATGCTTACCAGAAACTTTATAATCTGTACCGGAAACAGGGCCTATGTGAGAAGCAGATAGAAAAATTACTGGTATTGGATGTGAAGGACAGCAGTTATTTTCAGAGAACGGGCATTACTTATCAGCATGGCGGAGGGTATCTGTTCTGCAGGGATAAAAATATTATGGGTTGGCTGTTTAAGGAATAAGAGGAAATATAAGAAAGGCAGGTCATTAGAATGAAAGTATTGATGATTAACGGAGGACCGCATCCGGAAGGATGTACTTGTACTGCTTTGAAAGAAGTGGCAACTACGCTTGGTAAGGAGGGAATTGATTCTGAAATTGTATGGATTGGAAATAAACCGGTGGGAGGCTGTATTGCCTGCAAGGGCTGTGTGAAAAAAGGGCAGTGCGTGTTTGATGATATTGTCAATGAGGTCAGAAGCAAAGCATATGAGGCAGACGGATTCATTTTCGGTACACCGGTTCACTATGGGGCAGCTTCCGGTAACATGACCGCTTTTATGGATCGGTTGTTTTATTCCGAACTGTGCGGCAATGCAAATAAGGCATTTTATATGAAACCGGCGGCCGCTGTAATATCGGCAAGGAGAGCGGGGACTACGGCAGCCTTTGACCAGATGAATAAATATTTTACGATCCAGGAAATGCCGGTGGTATCTTCAAGGTACTGGAACATGGTTCATGGGGCAGCGCCGGAAGATGTAAAGCAGGACTTGGAGGGGCTTTATACCATGCGTGTGCTTGGCAGGAACATGGCATATATGCTGAAATGCAAAGAGGCGGCGGCTCAGGCGGGGGTATCCCTTCCGGAACAGGAATCTGCTGTTTTTACAAATTTTATCCGCTGATGGAGGGCAGCCTATGAAAACCAGACAGGTTATAAAAATCGGGATTGATATTAGCATGACGGTTTTACTGTTTATTCTGATGGCATTCCATTATGTAGGGCTACAGTGGCATGAGGTGACAGGCGCTGTCATGCTGGTGCTGTTCATTCTGCACCATATCTTAAATGGGAACTGGTACAGGGCATTGGGAAAAGGGAAATATTCTTCCGGCAGAATACTGTTCACGATTGTGGACGTGGTATTGCTCATTGATATGTTCCTGCTGATGTTTAGCGGGATTTCCATGTCCCGTTATGTGTTCCGTTTTTTGGATATTCCGGTCAGCAAAGCATGGGCGAGGGGAATGCACATGACGGCATCTTATGCCGGGTTTCTGCTGATGGGTTTCCATATTGGGCTTCATTACGGCATGATTGTGGGAATGATAAAAAGAATATGTCCTATTACCAAAAAGAATGCAGTGTGCATATGGGTTCTGCGTGTTTTGGCATTCCTGATTGCCGGATATGGTGTATATGCGTTGTTTACACGGAAGTTTGTTGATTATATCTCCCAAAGGGTAATGTTTGCATTTTTTGACTATGAGGAACCAGTGCTTTCTTTTGTTTTGGACTATGCAGCCATCATGGGACTGATGATTTTTATATCTTATTATTTGCAGCGCTTTCTGCAATGGATAAGAAAAACAGTTCCTAAGAAGAAAGAAAATATAGATTAGCAGGAGGGGAATCGGATGAAAAAGAAAAGGTTCATTATAATTGCGGTGGCAGTTTTACTGGTAATTGCAGCAGCCGTCATTTGTTTCAAGATGTTTGGAGGTTCACACACGGGAATTGATAACAATCCGGAGTCAAAACTCAGTAATGACAGCAAGGTGCTGGTTGCTTATTTTTCATGGTCCGGAAATGGGCAGCAGATGGCAAGATGGATTTCGGAGGAAACAGGCGGAGACCTGTTCCGTATTGTACCGGCAGAACCCTATGGGAAAGATTTTGATTCCTGTGCAGACCGGGCAAAAAATGAACTGGATAATGGCATCCGTCCGGAGCTTTCAGAACATATAGAGAAACAGGCGATGGAACAGTACAATGTCATTTACATAGGTTTTCCGGTATGGTGGTATGACCTGCCTATGCCGGTCTGGAGTTTTCTTGAGGAATATGATTTGTCAGGGAAAACAGTAATTCCGTTCTTTTCCCATAATGGAAGTTCTAACGGTGCGGGAAGTGTCAGCAGGATTTCTGAATTGGCAAAAGGAGCAAAGGTTTTAACAGAAGATGCACTGTCCATTCCCGGCAGAAGTGTTTCCGGTTCTGAGAAAGAAGTAAAAGAATGGGCAGCAGAGAGATTAAAGGAGAATCAGTAATTAGCAGGAAAGGAAAGGTAATTGCGATGAAACAGAACAAATTATTTAAGAAACTGTGGGTTTTTATGCTTGTCCTGTCGTTTTTGGCGACACAATTCGCCACGGTGCAGGCGGCAGCAAAAACAAATAAGGAAACCATATCGTTAAATAAATCAGTGTACACTCTGAAAAAGGGGAAAACGGTAAAATTAAAAGCGGAATTAAACAAAGCTGCAAAACGGAAGGGTGTGAAATGGAGCAGCAGTAACCACAAAGTGGCAACCGTGTCTAAAAATGGAAAAGTTACAGCAAAAAGAAAAGGCAAGGCGGCCATCACAGCGACGGTAAAAGGAACCTCGGTAAAGGCACGATGCAAAATCACTGTGGGAACACCAGTAAGCAAGGTGACATTAAACAGAAAGTCCCTTACCCTGAAAACAGGACAGAGTTTTTCCCTAAAAACGAGTATTTCCACGAAAAAGGCATCTGTCAAAAAAGTGAATTATAAGAGCAGTAACAAAAGGGTGGCATCTGTGAGTAAGAAGGGGGTGATTCAAGCGGATTCTTTCCGGATTGAGAGGGAAACACCATACAGTGATGATTATAATACCGTGGCATATGGGGAGGCAAAGGATGAGGCTGATAGTAATGCCCGCCCACCATTAAAGAATCCGTTGGAATCAGTGGCAGCCTACGACAAAATCGTACTTTGTTATCCGATTTGGTGGCATACGGCACCGATGACAGTAGGAACCTTTCTGGAAACCTATGATTTGACAGGAAAGACGATTTATCCAATATCCCAGTCAGCATCTATGGATGTATCCCAGTATAATCAATCTGTGGAATTTATTAAAGAATGTGCAAAAGGGGCAGTGGTTGATGACGGCCTGTTTACAAAAGATAATGCAGTTATTCAGTCTTACGTTGCAGAAACAGTTTTGTCGGTAAAACAGCCGGCAGAACAAAATCCGTCTTCCGTCAGCCATATTGTTTCCTATGCGGATGTGCCTCTGCTTTCTCTGAATATTATATTACAGGGGACACACATGGGGACTTCCGGCGCATATTTGACTTTTGCATGAGATTTGAAACATCTGAGGATGACATTATGATAAAAAAGTTAAAAATTTTTTGTCCTATACTTGACATGAGCTGATGGCAATGGACGGATGAGTAGATTACTTACAACGCTTCTTTTATATCAAAGCGGATTTTACGTAGGCAAGTATATTTCGCTTGAGGCTAAAATTGCGAAGAATAAGGATTTATATTATGAAGCGTTAGGACAGAGTCAAGATGGCTGGCATGAAGCGAAAGAGGATGTTGTTCCTTTTATAAAATATCTTTTGGGAACGGTACTTGCTGCTTATAAGGAATTTGAAGATCGTTTTGCGATAATTGGTGTGAAACGGCCGGCAATAGAGATGGTGCGTAAGGCTACCGAAAATAAAATAGGAAAATTTTCAAAACAAGATATCAGAGAACTTTGTCCATCACTTAGTATCAGTTCGATAGAAAATTCATTGAGAACGCTTGTAAAAGAAGGCGATTTGATGCGAGGTGGTTCTGGAAAAGCTACTTACTATGTAAGATTAAAATAGTTTAAGAATAAAAGGGCTGCATACGCCATTTACTCGTATTGGAAGAGTTATATTGCAAGGCTTACTTTAACTTTATATGAAGTATTTGATGCCAATTTTTTAGATTCCCGTGTTTGTAACAAATGTTCGTTGTCAGTTCCTTTGGATTCCAGTAATTCCGTAGAAAAACTTTGTGACTCGTGGGTTTGAGTACGTCGGTATGTGGCACTGGTAGTTTCAGTGCCCATACCGCTACGCAC
>ERZ827450.557-NODE-557-length-49987-cov-8.759493_pt1 | contig 49987 bp, 38 predicted proteins | sample MGYA00519773_ERZ827450 | MGnify/ENA primary metagenome ERZ827450 (study PRJEB31778, sample SAMEA3449306) | human gut metagenome | biome: human gut; feature: human-associated habitat; material: faeces | place: United Kingdom | collected 2010/2012 ...
TAGTACGACTGGGCAGTTACAAGCCCATGACCTTTAGGTCGTGGGTAGTTGACGAATTACACCTCATCCGTATCGAAGAATATTTTGCATGGCTTCCGTTTCGAACAGACACGCCAACCGCGCCCTGCAGATAAGGATGGTCCGTATCCTCATATTCCAGTACAGCAGTCTCTGTCTGCAGCTGTTGGTTTTGTCTACATCCAACCGGCACTTCTTTGATCTCTGCATGCAGTCTTGCTCCCTGTGCGCAAACAGAAACCTCATAATCCCTGCCAGCTTTCCAGTCAAAGGCTGTCTCTGTCAGAACACGATATCCATTTTCATTTTTCAGGAGTGCAATTTTAGAATCCGCAAGGAGTGCAACTGCATAAGAACGGATCGCCCCCTGTACGCGCACATTTACCATATTGTTTTCGCCTGTCAGGGGAGTCATTTCAAATACCGCCGTATAGTCTTTCCAGTCATATCTGCCGGTATACGCTTCTCCAAAATCTGCGCAGGACAGATGCAATGCTCCCTGATCCAAATACAGATGTCCCTTCAGTCTGGTAAACTGGCTGACTTCTTTATGTAAGCCAGTCCACACTTCTGTCGTTTCCTGGCAAAAATCGATCCGATAATCCGGTGTTCCATCTGCCCACAGATCATCCAAAAGTCCTGCAAAGGTCTGAGTTGCTTCCGTTCCCATCAAAAGATCAAAGCAGACTCCCATCTCACCGATCAGCGCGCCCTCCCAGGACGGAATCTGGAAGCTCAGCTCCTGCCAACAGCCCTTTTTCAGACGTACGCTTTTGCCGGTAAAAATTTTTCCACTCCGCAGATCCCGCACATACAGGCTGCAGTCCGCTTCCCCGGCATACTCCGGAAGCATTACGCTTCCATGTACCGTCTGCCCAGGGTAAACCAGCGGGGAGAAACAGGGATCATATCTGCTGTCGTGAAAATCCTTCGGCTCATAGTAAGTTTTCTGATATACAAAAACACGTTCTCCGGAATTTACCGGAACTGCCGTCGCTTTCAGGCTTCTGCTGCCGCTATGTGCAGACTCGTCTGTATTGCAGACACAGCATTCTCTCGTGATCGGATCCTTCTCATCCGTCACGCTGTCCACCCGAATCTGCATGGAATGCGTAGATCCCGGAAATTCAAAATGACAGCTGTGAATTCTTTTCTCTGCAAGCTCCTTCCACGGCTCCGGAAGCTCTTCCCCTGCAAGCTCATATGCCATTTTCCCGATATACAATGCTCCATAGGGAATATCCATGATGTTTAAGGAGCCCATGACACTGGAGCAGACCAGCAGATCATGCACAGGTTTTCTCCAGCGGTCATAATCAATCCCCTCCAGACCATTTCGGACACCGATAATGGTTGCCACATTACCACCGTTACAATCGGTATCCCATCCACACATTGTAACGATAGCGATGGTATCTGAAAAATCGCCGTTTCCATATAACAGCGCCAGAATCATAACTGCAATATTCGGAATAATATGGCAATTTCCCGGATATTTATCATAACCGTAGTTTGCATGAATGTAGGCAAAGCAGTCTCTCCAGTTCTGCGGATGCTCTTCATAAAACTCCATTACTGTCCGTACGATCTTCGCATATTCACAGTCTGACGGAATATAGGAAAGTCCTGTTTCCAGAATCTTTTTGATCTCTTTTTCCTCAAATGCGACACTGATGCACACAGCCACAAAAATACCGCCGTATAACGCATTGCCATCATGCGTTACACTCGCAGCCTTGCTGGCCAGCTTTGCAGCCAGCGCTGGATTGCCCGGTGCAACCAGTCCCCAGGTATCAATAAATATCTGTCCGCCGATCTGCTCCGCTATTGTACTTCCATTCTGCGCAATACTGCCGCTTCGCGGCGCGGGTATGCCGCTGCGCAGGTTCAGATATGCCGTATGCTCCGTACTCGTTCCGTAACCGCCCCACCAGAAAAATCCATGCTCATAGGGTGCGTAATTTAACAGCGCATTTGCAACATCCTGTGCTGTCATTTCTGCTCCATGTCCGCCATCCTCAAGGCCTCTCAGATAGAATAACGGTCCGTTGCTGTCGTCATCCGCTGCAAACTCCCGATAGTCCACCGGATAGTCTGTCAGTTCTCCATAGATATTTTTTATTTTTTCATATGTCCAGCCTTCTACCGGCGCTCCATAACGGATACCTATGATTTTGGCCAACCAGCCTGCGTAAATACGCTCCAGATATTCTTTTTTCATACCTGTCCCTCTTCAGCCAAAATTCGCCAGCTTTGTAAACAGATCCGAAAAAACTTTATCCCTGTTTACATGATAAACATAACGCATCAGATGTCGCTTCGGATCCACAGAATAATGCCCGTCGTATTCCGGGATCGGGCTGGGCATCAGATAATCCTCCATGAAGCGCTCATCCAGCAGCCATGCGACGGTTGTGATATCCCAGATCACACGAGACCATGCCAGTTCGTTACTGCACCGGCGTCCCTCCGTCTTTGTCGTGCTGACCAGATAATCACAGAGTCGGTTTTTTCCCTTCAGATAGGCATCCAGCTCCGGTCCTGTCGTCGTAACCTCCGATACAACACCAGAACAGGGGAGCTGCACCAATGCGGCTCCGCACTCAAAAATGATCCTTGCCGCGGCAACGTCCTGATACAGATTAAATTCTTTGTTTTCCGGCCAGTGCAGTGCATTGCCGCCCAGCCATACGATCACGATCCGGTCGATAATATCCGGATTTTTCAAAATTGCAGAAGCCACATTTGTGATGGCGCCGATCGCAAGCACATACAGCGGTTTTTCCGGAGTATAGTTCATTGCACGGGCCGCCAGATCTGCCGCTGCAGGAGATTCTACCGCCGTCTCTTCATCCGGCAGGTAGCCTGTCGAGCCTTTGTATACACTCTTTTTCAGCTCGTCCTTTCCCATCAGCGTCAGAATATTTAAGATCTCCTGATAGCTTTTCTCCATTCCATCTGCAGGGCCTGTGGATTTTTCATTAAAAAACGGCGCTGCATAGATTGCCTGTAAATGGAGTTTTTCTGCAGAGCAAATCAGATACGAAACAGCGAACTGATCGTCAATTTCATTATAGGTATCGGTATCCAGAACAACATCTACCGGTCCCGTCGGTCTGCTCAGACGGGCAAGAAGTCCCGGATCCTCCTGTTTTTTGGGTACCCATTGTGTTCCTTTTTTCTGTTCCATACGTAATCTCAGCTCCTTTTTTTATTTCTGCCCGCCCTTTTTGCTCCGCAGATTTTTCCTTTATTCCTGAGGTGCCTTTTCTCCGGTTACGCGATCCATTGTATAAAGAATGGATGCCTTTTTATAAAATGCACGATATGCGATTTGATCTGACATGTGATTTTTCTCCGGTGTGCCATACAGCGGATTCTCCAGGATTTTCTCTGCACATACGATCAGCTCTTTTAAATAGGTTTTGGGAATCGGATGCACATAATGCCCCGGGAAGATCAGATCAAACTCAGCTTCTCTGCCCTCCAGATGCTTCAACGCTTTTGCATAATGCTCCATCGTATCCGATTTGCAGGGCTCCGTGATCAGAGTCGGTGTGCTGACTACCGAATCGCCGGAAAACAGCAGACGGTTTTCAGAATCCAGCAGGCAGATCCCATCCTTCGTATGTCCGAAGGTCTCGATCACCTCCAGCTTACGTCCCCCCAGATCAAATACCTTTCCTTCCTCGATGGGATTCACACGATACTCATGAAGATAAGAAATCGTATCTGCTACAGACGCTTCTCCGTTATATTCTTCTCTACTCAGCTGTCTCTCGATAAAGGCGCGGCGTACCTCCTGACAGTTCTGCTCCTTTAAAACGCTGACCGCATTTTTATGTGCATAAACCTCATCAAACCAAACATTGCCGCCCGCATGGTCATAATGATGGTGGGAGTTTACTACCAGACAGGGCAGATCCGTCAGTTCCTTTACAACTGCATGTACATTTCCTGCACCAACGCCTGTATCCAGCAGCAGTGCCTGTGTTTTTCCGATGATCAGATACATCAGCGCAATGCCGAATTCATCAATCGCATATACTCCATCTGCTACCAGCTGAACTGTAAAACCGTTAATTTTCCGAATATTCATGTTATCCATTTTTATTTTCTCCTTTTATTATAACACTTTTTCTTTTTTCTGAAAATTTCGGAATTGATCTGTGCAAGTTATTTTCCATCCCGGCTTATGGGAATTTCCAATCCGTCATATGCCACAACGATCTGATATTCCGGCTTTGCATCCGTCATTATCCCTTGAAGCTTTTCATGAGGCGCCGTATGACACTGATTTATATGGGAAAGATATATTTTGGTATCCTGCCGGATCGTTTTATTTTTTTCAAATGTATCCAACAGCTCCAGAAAAGTATCCGCACATAAATGGGTATTCCATTCCTCCTGCAGCTTCAGATTTCCGAATGTACATTCTGAGATCCAAATGTCAAGATTCTGATTTTTCATGAAATCAAGGGTTTCTTCCTCATACAGTCCGGTATCCATTCCATACAGCATTTTTGTTCCGTCTTTTGCCTTCAGCACATAATTTGCGCTGCGCTCTTTTGCCATATTCCCGCCGTGATTTCCACGAATCGGTGTAACCTCATACTCCCCTATGGAATAGGTCTCAAAATATTTCAGCTTGTGAAAGGCATAAATCCCCTTTTTTTCCATTCCACGGAGAGTTCCTCCAAATGCGATCTCACTGTCACGCAAGAGCTCAATGAACCGATAGCCCTCTTCCGAAAAATAGAAATGCACCGGTGTTGTCCGAAGATGAGTTGCCATGCTCATAAGGCCCAATGCCGTAAAATCAAAATGATCATCATGGGTATGTGTAATCAGAACATGCTCAATGTCACACATAGAACCATATTGAAGTGCCTGGGTGAAAATATCCGGCCCCATATCAATCATAATATTCCTGCCCAGTCGAAAGCAGGAACGCTTGCGGACATCCTTTCCGCCATGCTCACGGGCATAATTGCACATCGGGCAGTCACAAAAGGGACTCGGCACACCCTCCGCTGCTCCTGTTCCATAAAAAATACCTGTGTCAGCCATAAATTCCTCCTTATAGAAATAGTTTTGTCTTTCCGTTACGGAATGCCTGTCTGCATTTTCAGAATTTCATCTGTTTACACGTTCTGACGCCATTGACATAAATATCGTTTGCCAGCTCCGTAACCAAACGAAGATCCTGCCAGGTTTCACACTTTTTCCCCATAAAGGTAATATTGTCAAAGGTAATATCATGAACGCGCACTTCTTCCGTCGGCGTCTGGTATCCTCGAATCAAGGAAACCGGAATATCGCCGTTTAATACCTGAATGTTGTCAAAATGAATATCATTGATCTCCCCTTTGGAAACCTGCTGCGTATACTTGCAGAGCAGAACCTTGATATCGAACAGCTTCTGTTCCGCCTGCTCTACCCGGATATTTCTGTAATGAACGTCATGCACATGACCGCCATCCGCCTGATGGATAGAAATCGCTGCGCCGCCCATATTTCCTTCGTACTGACAGTGAATGATATCACAATCCTCAAATACAAGATCATGGATCTCACTCTGAAGCCCATATCCCAATTCAATTGCATTGCCCGGCTCCGCATTCCAGAGCACATTATTATGGGCATATACTTTCGTCACATCCCGAACAGTCGAAGTATCCGCAATCAGCCCATGCGCCTTAATACAGATACTGTCATCCGTCGAACGGATAAAGCAATTCTTTACCTCCACATCCTGGCTGCTCGTAATATCAATACCATCTCCTGTTACAATTCTTGACATGATATTCATATCATCAATGACAACATGATCACATGCCGCCGGAACCACATGCCAGGAGGGTCCGTCTACTGCCGTAAAGCCTTTTAAGAGGACATTGTTGCACCACTTGATATAGATAAAAAACCGATGGGCATTACTGTCCGGCAGATGCCAGCAGGCTCCATTGACGATTCCGTTTCCTACAATAGATATATTATCACAATGATCCGCATAAATACAACCGGATACCACGGCACCCTCTTCGATATAAACCGTGTCGTTCGGCTTTAAGGTCAGGACGCCAACATTGTATACTTTTCCTTTTTCAAAACAGATCGTCGTATTTTCCGGTTTCTCAATTCTACGGGAACAGAACACAAACAGTGCGTCATGCAGTCCGCCGTCTGTCTCCACCGTAAATTTCTTCGGCTCGTCGAGATGAATCTGAACAGTCTTCCCTGTTACCGAAGGAACGATTTCAAAGCTGGTCGGACGAATTGCCAGCTTCTCAAAGGGTGTATGAATCGAAATTTCCAGATCATAGGCTTCGTCATCTACTACAACAACATAATCAAAGGAGTCTGTATGATATACCACGCGCTCCGTTCCATTGCAGACAACGCTGTATTTTGTTGATTTTTCCAGTTCATCCAGTGAATTTAAAAGAAATCTGGGTTCTTCAATCGGATCCGGATTGGAATAATAAATTAAATCGTTTTCAAAATCCTTCATGTCTTTTTTCTCCTCGTATCAATTCCTATAGTCCATCAAATTTATCCCTTAACTGCACCGGCTACCATACCGCCGATAAAATAAGAGGAACACTTCAGATACAACAAAACCACCGGAATGGTCGCGATACACAGACCTGCACACAGTACACCATAATCCGTATTGTACATGGAATTAAAGTTCATCAGACCAAGCGGAAGCGTTTTTAAGGAATCCTTTTTAATTTCAATCAGTGCCCAATAGAATTCACTCCAGGTACCTTGGAAGTTAAAAATCATTACGGTAGCGATAACCGGTTTTAACAGCGGAAGCGTAATCCGAAACAGGTTCTGCAGCAGGGAGCAGCCGTCCAGCAGTGCTGCTTCATCCAGCTCTTTCGGCAGGCCTTTTACATAGTTAATCATAATAAAGGTTGCCGTCGGAAGCCCCAGCGTAACATACGGAAGCAGCAACGCAAGCCGCGTCCCGTTCAGTCCCCACGCTTTCAGCGTCGTAAAGTTGGGGATTGTGAGCATTTCAGATGTGATAAACAGTCCGGACAAAAACAGTATTTCAATGAATCCACTGCCCCACGGTCTTAATTTCCCGAGCGCAAAGGATGCGAGTATAATAACGATCAACTGCACTGCCAGCGTCATAATCGTAATAATAACACTGTTCATGAAAAAGCTTCCAATTTTACCAATTTTCCATGCAGAAACATAGTTTTCCGGTTTAAAGGTCGTAATGCCAAAAGGGTTCGTCAAAACATCCAGATTGGATTTTATGGATGTCAGAAACATAAATGCCAGCGGGTACAGCACAATCACTGCCAGAATCAGAAGAACGATCTGACTGAATATCCCTCCTATTGTGAGTTTCTTTTTTTCTTTCATTATTTTCACCCCTTCGCTTATTCGTAGTTGTACCTGCGTCCAATCAGTCTGCTGATCAGCACCAGTGTCAGAATGATGATAAACAGCACAGTAGACATTGCCAGTGCCCTATAAAACTTGAAATCAACGAACGCCGTAGTATAAATCAGCTGTGCAACTACAGTCGTCGCCTTGCCGGGGCCACCGCCGGTCAGCATATAGAACAGGGCAAAGGATTTCATACCGCCGGAAATGGAAAGGATGACGTTTGTTTCCGTCGTTCCCGCAGTAAGCGGAAGGAAAAAATTGAAGAACAGATCTTTTTTGGTCGCGCCGTCAACCGCTGCGGATTCCAGAACATCTTTGGAAATATTCATCATCGCAATATAGAATAAAACCATCGTAAAACCAATATACTGCCAGGTATTTACCGCAATAACCGTGCCGAGCGCAGTGCTCTTCTCCCCGATCCACGCATGTGTCAGATTGTCAAGACCAACCAGGCGCAGCAGCGTATTGACCAGACCAATATCCTTGTTCAGCATAAACTTCCACATAACCGCCACTACAGAAGCGGGGAGGACGACCGGGATATATAAAGCTACTTTATAAAACTGCTGCCACTTCGGAGTCATATAATATACTGCAAATGCAAGCAAAAAACCGAGGGTTGTCTGAATCAGTGTGGAAACCACTGCAAAAACCAGATTGACCTTGATCGCCGCCCAATATTCGTCATTATGAAACAGCTCAATGTAGTTTTTCAGTCCAACAAAACTAAAATCCGGACTGAATGCATTCCAATCCGTAAAGCTCCTGACCAAGCTCTTAAAAAACGGGAAAACAAGAAAGCATCCCAAAAATACAAAACCGGGAATCAGGAAAACATATCCCATGAGCTTTTGCCTTGTTTTATAATTCATTTTGCTCTTCATATCTTCACCCTTTCAAATAGGGCCGGCAGTCCATTTTCTGCCAGCCCTATTTCAGTTTGCCGCTATTTATTACTTACCGTTTTCTTCAAGTAATTTGACGTACGCATCTTCGATCTTCTGACCGAATTCTTCCGGAGTTTCGGAAGGATCGGAGAGAAATTCTGCTTCCAGATCACCAGTATCTGATCCGATATCGCCGGCACTGTAATCATAGTTTTTTCTGTAGCTCTCTGCGCTGGAGAAGATTTCTGCAAATTCGCTCTGGTTTGCATTGTCATAGGTGCAGTCCTTATTTGCCATTACAGACAGTGTCTCGTTACCGAATTTCTGCTGTACATCTTTGCTTGTGATATATTTTAAGAATCTTGCGGACTGTTCCGGATACTTGGTACCGGAGTAAACCATGAATCCGTCAACACCAAAGTTGTGAAGCAGGGTAGGCGTGCCTTCGGGTGCAGGGAACGCCATAACGCCAATTTCGAAACCGGCTTCTGCGGAGTTCTTTTCAAGATCTGTCAGTTCATTGTTGTTTACGAATGCAAACAGACCTTTCTGCAAATAGAACTGACCGGTAGCATCTTCTCTCGTCATAGCAAGAGAATCCGCATCAAGGTAACCTTTGTCAACCCAGTCTCTTAATCTTGCTCCTGCTTCAGCATATTCTTTGGCAACATCCGTATAGTGACCTGTCAAATAGTCATTGTTTTTAAGATATCCTGCATCGTACATGTAATGCAATGCAAAAGTCTCAACCAGGGATGCAATCTGAAAGCCGTGAGGATTACCAGGCGTCAACAGAGGTGTTACTCCGGTCTTTGCAGCTTCGCCAAGCAATGTTTCAAACTCTTCCAACGTGGTAGGAACTTCCCAGCCGTTCTCTTCCATCATCGTCTTGTTATATGCAAGCACGGTACAGGTTGTTCTGAACGGTATGCAGAAGACCTGATCGTTAACAGTACCGGACTGTACAGCGGGTGCCAGCAGGGAATCTCTCCATTCATTGTTATTCTCTTCCAAATAAGGAGTGAGATCGTATGTAGCGCCTACGGAATTGAACGAACCCATCTGGTTTGCCCAGCAGCATGCTACATCAGGAGCTTCGCCAGCAGCGAAGGCTGTTGTCAGAGTCTGTGTCAGAACGTCCCAGGTGATCACCTGTGTCTCAACCTTGATATCCGGATTTGCCGCTTCGAAATCGGATATCATCTGTGTGAATTCCGCTTCGTACTCCGGCCAGTCATGCATGAAAGTGATGGTCACCGGTTCGCCGTCAGTCGTCGGAGCTGCTTCCGCTGTGGTATCTTCCTTTTTTTCCGTCGTCGCAGCGGTATCCGCAGGAGCTGTTGCTCCTGTAGAGCCGCAGCCTACAAGAGCGGATGCAGCAGTCATGACTGCCATCACAATCGCCAGTACCTTTTTGTTTTTCATACCATGTCCTCCTTTTATTTCCGACACAAAAACGAATCTTTTTTGTGTCTATCTGCTTTCTGCAGATCATTCACTTCATTTTCCCCCTGATGTCTTCCCCTTCCTGTCAGTCGATATCCATTTGCTGAATGTAAGCCTGCTGCCGTTTCAGCATTTTCTTAAAGGCATGATACACGCCATCTGCATTTTCTTTCAGGGTTCGTTTGGAATTCGTATGCGGATTGATGCTCGTCGCGTAATCCAGCTGGCTGATCCAGTCTGCCGGAATTGATTCACTTCCGGAAAGCGCTCCGGCAATTCCACCGGCAACTGCCGCAACACAGTCTGTATCACGTCCCATATTTACGCCTGCAAGGATCGCTTCCTTCGTATTTCCATGAACCATCTTAAAAATAACAACGCCCTTTGTGACAACTTCGTTCGCATAGCTGAACGGATACGGCATTCCAAATCCGTTATAAATGGAATCAAAATGCTGTCTCAGCTGAAAAATATCGCTGCAGCCTGCCGCTTTTTTCAATTGCTCGTTAATCTCTTTCACAACGACGTCGGGATCGCAGTGATCAAAAATTGCCCCGATCACAGAATCCACGGTTGCGCCGGGCTTCGTTCCCTCCGCTATTGCTACGCCAGTGACACATGCCCATTTCAGCCCGCGGCTGTTCGTTGTCTGATACAGCTGTCCGACCTGAAGGATATCCTCTTTTGCGCCTTCTACATTGCCTGCGTTGATCAGTCCGATCGGATGACACGCCCTTGCAAAGCTGTTGAGTCCGGCGTAATCGCAATATCTGCCAAGATCAGTTGCCGGTATTCCGGTTTTTGCCATTTTCAGAAGAACCCCTTCAAACGGTTCAGATACCCAGCCTCCTGCATTCGGATTTGCGTATTTGTTCCAGGCAGCCCTGACGTCCTCCGCTGTGACCCTTCCCTCTTTTTCCATAATCGCAGAAATCATCAGCTTCTGCCGTTCCACGCCGTCCTCTGTCGTTCCGGGTTCCCTGTCCCAGCCATTTCCGTAATGCTGGTACGGAAGATACCCGTCTACATATCCGTACTTCCTGTCGATTTCTTCATAAGTCATTCCCTCAACAGGAGCTCCCATCGCTGAACCGATATGACAGCCACAGATACAGCCAAAAAACTTGTCCTGTAAAATTATGCTCATATCGTCTCCCTTTTAGCTGTAATTTTTATGCATTTTCGTTATAGAAATATATTACTTCTACTTTATATGTTTGTCAATATGTTGTATATCCATTTATTTCTGTCTAGTTTACCGGTAAAATCGCATCATATTCATATACTACAAGCAAAAATACCGTCCAATCATCTTTTGACAATTGAACGGTACCGATATTTCCTTATTCAGTTTTGTTCCTTTCCTTCCAACTCAGCGCTGCAATTCCAAAGTTATCCTTTTTTCTCGTCAATTCTTCCTCGCTGTATTTTTCAATTGCGATCTCTGCAAGATACAGCACTCTGCAGCCTTCCTCCAGATGTCCCAGATACGAAGCCTCCGGTGTTGCCATGCAGATGTGGATATGCGGCTCCCCGTCTATGATTAGTCCCTGCCCTGCTGCAACTTCAATCGGTCCTTCCACGGTATAAAAGCCGTTGGTCGGATCATCCTCGGTCGTCTGGATCATGTGATATCGCGCCTTATCCAACGTTCCAATCATAGATACGACTGCTCCGTTTTTGATCTTGTGTTCGGTAATGGCCTGATTCAGGCACTGTAGCATATCATCGCCTTTTCCCAGATGAAGCAAAATGACGTCTCCTGTTTTCCTGACATGAAATGTGTTCATTTTGTCCCCTCCTGTTTTATGAAACCGTTCTTATGTTCTTTGTATCTGTTGTGTTTTCCGGTGTTTGTGTCCGGAGAACTTTCCGAAACAAAATAAAAAATGAGCTTCCGAGCATAATGCTGACGCTGATCCATGCAGAGGCTTCTGCAGCGGCAATCCCCATAAAGCTGTGCCTGCCAAGCCAATATCCAAAAATCAGTCTGCTGAAGACTTCCAGTCCACCGGAAAGCATCGGAATCCATGTATTGCCCATTCCCTGAATGCAGTTTCGAAATACCATCAGAAATCCCAGGAAAAAGACAAAAATCCCCACAATCAACAGATATTGTCTACACAGCTCAAGTACCGGTGGATCTGTCACCATCAGCGACGCGATCCTTTTCCCGCCGAAAATCTCAACAGCGGACAGTGGAATATGAATCAGGATAGAAAGAAGCACTCCCATCCGAACCCCTGCTTTAATTCTGTCATATTTCTGCGCGCCGTAATTCTGACCGACAAACGTCATAAATGTCATTCCCATCGCATTGCTGAATTCTCCGATCACACTGCGAATTTTGGTGGACGCCGCATAAGCCGCCACTGCAGACGCACCAAGATCGTTTACAAAAAACTGCAGGATCATTCCACCGACTGCCGTTACCATACTCATAATTCCGACCGGCAGCCCGGTTTTTAACATTCTGACTGTCAGCCGTGCATTTTTGCTCTTACTGCCGTCCAAAATACTGACAAATTTCAATCTTTTCAAACCTGCGGCACAGATCGCAAAGGAGAACACCTGAGACAACACCGTTGCCGCAGCCGCTCCCTGCACGCCCCACTTCAGTGTGAGTACAAATACGCAGTCCAGACCAATATTTGTCACAGAGGAAACGAGCAGTGCCCAAAATGGCGTAGACGAATCCCCCAGAGACTGCAAAACGCTCATAAACAGGTTGTTCAAAACTGTAATCACAAACCCCAGCAGGATCACTTTGATGTAATCCAGCGACTGCTCCAGAATTTCTCCGGGCGTATGCATCAGAATCAAGAAATCTCTGATCGCCAGAGATCCGACAATTGAGATCATCGCTCCCACAATCAGCGACAAAACGGATGCAACAAAAAATCCCCGGTTTACCAGATGATAATCCTTTTTCCCGTAAGCCTGTGAAATATGGATGCAAAATCCTCTTGTAAGCCCCATTGCAAATCCGAGCGTCAGCCAGACTACAATGGATGTCGCGCCGACTGCCGCCAGCGCCTGCGCTCCGATTCCCCGTCCGACAACGACGCTGTCCACAAAGCTGTAAAGCTGCTGAAACAGACCGCCAATTGCCAGTGGAATATAAAACAGAATGATATTTTTGGCAATACTGCCTTCTGTCATATCCCTTGCCTGTGTTTTCATAAGTTTACCCTGCAAAAGTTCTGCCCTTTCTTTTAATATCAACGATTGTTCAGGTTCATGTAAAGTTCAATGATTACCGGTCCTCCTCCCTGAACCAGAAATTTGATTGCTTAAAATAATTTTACTCTATTTTCGTCTTTTGTACAGAATAATTTGCTTTTAGATATCTGAAAAACGGCATATTAAAAGGATCAGCCCTTTGAATGCCAAGTGATCTGCTGAAAATAATGTCTGCCCTTTCATCAACAAGGAAGAAGAACAGCTCACCAAGAGTTCTTTGTCTCTGGCTCTTTTTGATTGACTATTTATAACAAAATGGGCAATTCCGATTGGAATTGCCCACTCATTTTTCTCCAAAATCCAACGGCTTTGCCGTCTCCATTCATTTTTCGCCTTATGCCGGTGCTTGCAAGCGCACACCGCCGCAAGGCTTCGTTTCTCATCTTAGTACAGCTTTGCACCTGCCGGGATTCTGTCATTTACCATCAGAAGGTTCAGTCCTTCATGACCGTCTTCCTCATGTACTGCTGAGATCAGCATACCTTCGGAATCGATTCCCATCATCTTTCTCGGCGGCAGGTTCACGATAGCGATTGCTGTCTTGCCAACCAGCTCTTCCGGCTCGTAATACTCGTGAATACCGCTTAAGATCACGCGATCCTTGCGTTCTCCGTCATCCAATGTGAACTTCAGAAGCTTCTTGGATTTCGGAACTGCTTCACAAGCCAGGATCTTTACTGCACGAAAATCTGATTTTGCAAAGGTATCAAAATCTACCATTTCTTCAAAGATCGGCTCGATCTTCACGTTGGAGAAATCAACCTTCTCCGCCAGATCGGCTGCAGCAGCCTTTGCCGGTGCAGCCTGTGCTGCGTTGTTTGCGGCATTTTTCGCTGCGCCCTGACTCTTCATTGTCGGGAATATAACCGAAGCTAATCCACCACAGTCCAAATAAGTTGATAAACGCTTTTTTACACGATTTTCATTATATATCGCCAGTCCATATTTGTCCACCAAAATCCAACAAACTAATGTCATTTTGATGTATTCTGACTTTTTTGATGTCAGGTTTGTCTTGGAAATCGTCCCCTTGCAAGGACTTCTTCCTAAAATATATCACTATTATTTTCCAGAGCTTTAATTGCTTCCTTTTTCTTCACATCTGTTGCTTCCGCATAAATATCCATCGTTGTTTCAATATTTGCATGACCCATAATACTTTGAATCACTTTCAGATTTCTTTCATTTTCACAAAATCTGGTGCAAAATGTGTGTCGGATATGATGACACGAAAAATGAGGAATCAATACCGGGCGTCTGCTCTCCCGTTTTGCCTTAATAATTTCTTCGGCATTGTAGGCTTCGTAAATTCTTTTGATTGCACTGTTGATTACGCTGGGTTTATGGATAATTCCGTCTTTATTGCAAAAGATAAACCCACTCATACCATCAACCACTTGCACATTAAAACCGGTTTCTTTCTGTGCTTCGTATTCATCCTTAAATGCCTGTTCTACAGCCTGCATCATCGGAATAGTACGAATCCCGGCTTCTGTCTTTGGCGAAGAAATATGAAATTCACTCTTTCCATTCTCCATTACTCGATAGATAGCCGCATGGTTTATACTAATGGTTTTATTCTCATAATCCAAATCTTCCCAACGCAGCCCTATCATTTCTCCTATGCGACATCCCGTTCCAAAAAGTGCTGTAAACAGTGGCAACCAATGGCAATACACAGGACTGTTCGATACATAATTCAAAAATGCTCTCTGCTGTTCCAATGTAAGTGCGTGTCTTATGCCCTTATTCTTTCCATTCGCCTTTTTGATTTCTGCCATTACACCGCTTGCCGGATTATTGCGTATCACATTGTCCCTAACTGCCATCTGAAAGGTTGGGTGCAGAATCGTATGAATATTATCCAATGTATTCGCCTGTAACCCCAATATGTTCATCAACGAACAATAAAAGAATTTCACATCAGAATACTTTATATCATTGATGATTCTTTTTCCAAAAGTATCTCTGACAAAACGGTTATACATATACTTATAATTTACCCGTGTGTGTTCTTTCAAATCATACTTCGTTGAAATATACCTGTCAAATGCATAGTTCAAAGTTGTCTTTCCACTGCAATAGCTTTCAAGACCGTCCAACTGATTGCGAACAAGTTCTTTTTCCTTTTCCCTTAACTCCAACAGGTCATTTGAATAAACGACCCGCCTTTTACCTGTCGAATCGGTGTACTGGTAGATATACCTTCCGTCGTTTTTCCTCTGACTTTCGCCTTTCCTTAATACTCTGCCTTTTGAATCTTTTCTCGACATTGACATTATGTACCACCTTCCTCTCAATATAAGAAAGAGGTCACAAATGCCATTACTCATTCTCGGTATTATCCTGCTCTTGCAGCTTTCTAAATCCTTGAACAAGCGTCTGTGTTATGGTCAGATCATGAGAGCTGGCATACTCTGTTATATCTGTATGCTCATCTTTTGTAAGACGGATGAATACACCTTCACTTCTCGGATTTTCTAACTTAGGTCTACCCATTCTTGCCATCCGTCAACACCTGCCTTTCATAACCTGACTTCATTTTACTACTTGTATATCAAAAAGTCAAATACTTTTTGATATACAATAATTCGTTTTCCTCTTTCTTATCATGTCTACGCCCGAAAAGATTCCAAATACTCCTCAAAAATCTTCACGTTTACCAATGTGATACGGTTAATTTTATAAACAGCACGAGCATCCTGTGCCAATTTCATAAAGCTGTGTTTACTCATAGAATACCTCTCCGCACCCTCGTCATACCTTATAAAATTTTTTGTGTTCACTTTTGCCTGCATTCTTCCACCTACCTTTTCAAAGTGTGTTCTTTTTCTCTTGCTATGGTTATGGCATATCTGCCAATAAAAACATACTTAACAAACAAATATGCTTTTATTGGAAGATATTAAAAAATCCGTACAGGTGGCAGCTCATTACACTACCCACATCGGTATCGCACCGTCATCTTATCTGACCGGACTAAGCCGGAAGTATCATTATCAAAAATATGTATCAACGCCTCCGTGTAACTGCTACACATTTATGCCGGATATTTCTCGCTCCACACCTTAACTTCAATATCTGCTTTCAATATTCCTTCGTATCCACCTCTGCCAAAGGCAAAAGCAGGTGTCTTATGGCGTATCCTCAAAGCGGCTCCACATATTCCACACGTCCTGTACGCATTGGTTTATGAAATTGTCAAGGTACAATCGCAGACATCGTCTGCATTTTGGATAAAATCAAAGCTGAAATTGTCAGCCTAAAAAGCACATAAGCACACTTCCGTCTGCTATGAACGGTTCTGTAAAAATTATGTGCTTTATCAGAATGACAAGATCAAAGTTGTAATTTATCCGGTCCATATTTTCTTAGGACTTGAAATAAAACTTTTTTATGTATGCCCTCCGTCCAATCATATAATTCATGCAAGGCAACTACTTCCATAGGTGTCAGCGAATTGGCATAAGGCTTGTAATCCTCTCTTATAAAAATTCCTCCGTTCTCTCCCTGTTTTGTATAAATCGGATAAACCGGAGTTAAAGCCTGAATATCATACTGTATCGTGCGAATGGAAACGCCAAATTCCTGTGCCAATTCATTCGCTGTTGTATGTCGTCTGATAATAAGAATATTGATTATTTCCGTTCTACGATGTACGGTATTCATGCTTCACCCCCTCTCTTCTGGTTTTCCAATTCTAATTTTAAATGCAGAATATGCAGTATCTTTGCTTATTCCCCTAAATTTCTCTGTAAATCTTTTATCTCTCTCCAGCCATTGACTTTCCCTTTTCCCATTGATAAAATCATTATGGATAGAATCAAAAATCATAAAAAGTCACACAAACTGCTATGGAGTTTTTACGGGCAATCAATGCCCTTATGAACCGTGGCAGTTTTTTTATTGCTTCTGCCCAACTGCAAAGTCGAATTATCAACGCTATCCATAACAAGGGCGGTAACACCCTACTGTGTTGCAAACCGCTCGCCTATACTCACGCAACACGCAAATTCCCTACGGGTAATTTGCAGAAGAATAGCAAGCACTGCCTGTGTTCCCTCACAGGCACCATTTCCGCAAGTTTCTACCAAGCGAAAACTTGCAGAAATTGGCTTGCATGGGGCATATCCCCCTGTCCCCCTAAAAGCAAAAAACAACCGCCGGCTACGGCATATTTGAAAATCTTTTATATAAATAAGGAAAGGACTGATACTGCAATGGCAAACCGAGAAAGACAAAATGAACTTAAAATCTATCTCAGCGATGACGAGCAATACATCTTAGATCAGAAATGGAAAGCCTCCGGCATGAAGAGCAAATCCGCATTTATTCGGCATCTGATTTTGTATGGCTATGTCTACGATGTAAACTACGAACACCTGCGGGAATACAACACCACGCTCGCCCGTATCGGCAATAATCTGAACCAGATTGCCAAGCGGATGAATGCTACTGGCAATGTCTATAAAGCCGATGTAAACGAAGTAAAGGAGCTGATGAAACAGGTATGGCAATCACAAAAATCCATGCTATCCAGGCAACCGTCCATAAGGCAGTAAACTATATCTGTAATTTCCAAAAAACAGATGAAAGTATTCTCATTTCTTCCTTCGGATGCAGTCCTGAAACCGCTGCCTTTGACTTCAAATTTGCTCTGTCAAAAACAAATCAGGCAGACCCCAACAAAGCCTTTCATCTGATACAGGCTTTCGCTCCGGGAGAGGTATCTTATAAGGAAGCACATCAGATCGGTGTGGAGCTTGCCGACAAGCTGTTAGAGGGGAAATTTTCTTATATCGTTTCCACTCATATTGATAAAGGTCACGTTCACAACCACATCATTTTCTGTGCCGCAGATAATGTGAATCACGAAAAATATCATGACTGTAAACAGACCTACTACCACATTCGCCGCCTGAATGATGAGCTGTGTTCCAAGCATCAGTTATCCGTCATTTCTCCCACAAACCAGCGTGGTAAAAGTTATAAAGAATGGACATCCGGCAGAAATGGCACCTCGTGGAAAATCAAGCTCAAGCTAGACATTGATGAAGCAATTCAAAACGCTGATACATATGAACAGTGCATGGAGCTGATACGGGCAAAAGGTTATGAAATCAAAGGCGAAACCATTGGAGAAAACGCCTTAAAGTACATTTCCTTCCGCCCCCTTGACCGGGAGCATTTTGTCCGTGGCAGCTTAAAGTCTTTGGGGGCAGAATACACCAAAGAACGGATTAAGGAACGGGTAGAAACAAAGGCTTTAGCACAGACACAAAAACGTGTCCCATTCCCTGCCCGAAAGAAACCTCTTATCAAGGATTATTCTTCCCGAACGCTCATTGACACCTCGGAAGAAAAGTTCACGCAAAGCCCCGGTCTGCAGCATTGGGCAGCGATTGAAAATCTCAAAATCGCTGCCAGCAGTTACAGTAAAGCAGGTTCTATCATCGAGCTTGAAAAACAGATTGAAAGTAAGTCTGTTCTTGCAAAAACCGCACGGAACAGTCTTGTGGAAACAGAACGTCAGCTAAAGGATTTAGGACAGATATTGAAATACGCTGAACAATATCAGAGCAATCATATCTATCACATCCGTTACCAGAAATCGAAAGACCCTGACGCTTATCTCCGCCACCATGAAACAGAACTCCTGCTCCATGACGGTGCAGAAAATATGCTGAAACGCTTTGGAATCAGCTTAAAACATTTTGATATTGATAAGTTTCGTAATGATTACAATGCTCTGTATGCCAAGAAAGAAGCCTTGCAGAAAACCTATAAATCTGCTGAAAAAGACATACAGGCTCTCAACCGAAAACTGGATAATCTGAACCAGTATCTTGACCGGACTCCGGGACAGGAACAGACCTTAAACCGCAAGCTGGAAAAGGACTCCACCATGCTCTGATTTCCCCATTAAAAAAGGTGTACCGCATTGAAGTTTTTTACTTCTTTGCGATACACCTTGATATGTGTAGTAAGCCTCTGCCACAATTCTACTCAATATTCTTTTCTTGTGTATTTTTCTACATTTCCCATTCATGTATTGTGCTCCATATTTATAGTGTATTTTGTTGTAATTCACGCAGGATAATATGTAATGTAAACTACTATCGAGGTGAATTATAATGCAGGATAATATGAAACAGGCTCTTGCCATCGCAGTGCGTGAAGCCCGCACAGAACTCGGACTTTCACAGGAAAAATTGGCTGAAACTCTCAATCTGGATACACGCACTATACTTAATATTGAAGCCGGACGTGGTAATCCAAAATTTGAAAAGTTGCATCCTTTAATTACATATTTGAAGATACCAGCCAATAAGATTTTCTATCCAGCCAGCACAAACCAACAACCAAATCTCCAGAAGCTCCTAACCCTACTGAATGACTGCACGGAACAGGAAGCTGCTGATTTATTACCTATGGTTCGTTACCTGCTTGATTTGCTGCGTAAGCAAGACCATCCAACTCTGTAAGAAAACCAATAGACTCCTTGTGAATCTATTGGTTTTCTTATTTTCAAAGCACTTTATTTACAATTTCAATCATCCTGATTCCACTCCTTTTTTAATTCTTACTTATGTAATATTTTAATTATTACATAAGTAAGATTTCAAGTCAATCTATTTTCTCTTAAATTGACAACTACACAAATAACATCTATAATATTTTTATTACAGCCGTAAGATTTAAGGAGGGATTTGAAATGAGCGATTTACCACAGATTTCTGAAGCTGAATTTGAAGTTATGAAAATCGTATGGAAACATGCGCCGATCAGCACCAATGAAATAACTGATAAATTATTACAGACTACGAGCTGGAGTCCAAAAACAATACAAACTCTAATTAAACGTCTAGTGAACAAGGGCGTTCTGACTTATGAAAAACAAAGTCGGGTGTTTGTTTACACTCCAGTTGTGAAAGAAAGTGAATACATCGGTCAGGAAAGTAACTCTTTTCTAGAACGATACTACGATGGGGACATCACTGCCATGCTGTCTGCATATATAGAAAATGACAGACTGTCCGAAACGGAAATAGACACTCTCCGCTCTCTTCTTTCCAAGAGGTCAAAAAAAGGAGGTAATTAACATGGCTGATTTTATGATACGCTTTTTAATATGCAATGTATTTATCAGCGGTATCATCGGAATTCTTTACCTCCATTTCTTATTCGTATCAATGTACTACGCTTATATATTACAAGTGTAAGATTTTAGGGTAAAAAAATTTAATTCCTTTCGTTATAAATATTACACCCGTAATATTTATCAGTCAAGTTCTTATTCAAAAAGACAGAACACAGCCTCCAAAAGCCATGCTCTGCCTTACGTTTGATGTTACTCTGCCGCTACAAACTCCATCTTCATAAATTCATGATCCGTCAATTCCTTTAATTTTACAAGGACACATAATGACAATTCAACCATCTCATCATCCTCCAGATATTTCAGTGCTTTATCAATACCATTTATGACCTTTTTTCTGCCGCCCACATCTGAATCTATACCTTCTTCCATAAAAATACTGATTAAATTACTTTCTTCTACGGTAAATCTCTTATTCATCACTTACATCTCCCTATGACTTTTCTTTTCATTTTCCTGAACATCATGTTCTTTCGATTTCCCTTCTACCTGTGCCTTTTTCTCTGCAAGACGAACTTTTAAGGAAACCCTTGCTGGAGGCTTCTCCTCCATTCTCTTATTTTTTTCCCTTTGGGCTTTCTCCCCAACACCATTATTCAGCACATTATCAATCATATTATAATTCTGTTCTTCTGCCTCCTCAATCTTGGCAAGCGGCTTATACTCTGTCAGTTTTTCCAGAAGCTCCGTTGCTCGTTTTATTTCCTCTGGTACAGCTCCCTCCGAAATAATGTCTGCAAGCCACGTTGTTAAATGTCCGGTATCGCCCTGTTTTATGGATTCTGCAAGCTCTGATACATTCTCGGTCATATTTCTTGTACTATCGTGATACAGTACAGTATCATAATCGTAGGAAAGTCGGTCAAGTTCTACTGCAAGCTGTTCCTCCTGTGGCAAGTCCGGCATACGCAGTTCCCACACTCTTGCTTCCATTTCTTCACTCATCACGCCATCTATCTCCATATCGGGCAATTTAGCCACCAGTTCCGTAATGACTTCCATTGCCTGCGGATTGTTTTTAATATCAGGAACATAGTCCAAAACCCCAAGGTCAATCCTCTTTCCAGATAAAACATCAATCTCGTAATCCTCGTAGGGTTCCGCCCCTCTCCCTAGGATATTGATTCCGATTGCCGGAATACCATTCATCCGCTCTGAAGGTATCTGCTTCCAGATTGCTATAGCTTCATCCACCGTAGGAATATTCTCATAACACTCACCAAGATTATGAAATTCTCCACATTCCGAAACAGTTAAAGTTACTTCTGCGCTCTCCTTTTCCTGCTCTCTTACCTGTCTGACGCCCTCCAAATATTCTTCCACCTGTGGCAGATAGGATTCCAGCGTACCTGTGCGTTGGGCTGTAATTGGATTGATGTCAACTTTTACTTCTCCGATATGAAGTCCATCCTCATTAAAGGCATTAAATAAATCGTCCTCCCGTTCCGCTGTGGAAAGTTCCACCACCACATCAAGGTCAGAACCTTCATGCTCTAATCCCCTGCATCTGCTTCCTGTTACAGCAACATCCACGATTGTTGCATTAATATCATACTCTTCAATCTTCGCCTGCACATGGCATTTCACAGTTTCCTCGATTTCTTCCGGATTCATTTCACTAATATCGTGGAATAATTCCCCGGTCTTTGCCTTAAAATCTGCCACCACACTGCTTGGTGTACTCTCCGGAATAATACGATTTGCTTCCTCTGCTTTTTCCATCAGTCCATCATAATCCATCGGTATCAGTTCATCTTCTCTTTGGATATTTCCTTTTGCACCATTGTAATCCGGCTGTGACTTCAAATCCTCTAAAATATCATGCAAGGCTTCCCTTATCGTCACATCAGGATTATCATAAATTCCTCCGTCAATCTCCTTATAATCAGCTCCCATAATGGAATAATCATAACCGCCATCCACTTCCTGAATGCTGATAAAACGGTCTGCAATAGAAAATGCCAGTTCTGTTTCCTGTTCACTTTCCAAAGTTTTTTTCATTTCCGCAAGCACCTGTTCTGTTTCATCGCCAAGATCAATGATTTCATCTCCATCTATTTCCGGTTCTGTCTTTTGGACATTGTGTCCAGAAGTGTCCTGCATTTCTTCCTTTTCCGGTGTCTGCTCCCGTAAAAAATCCGGTATTTCCGTATATCCAAAAGAATCCACAAAATGAGCCGTATTCTGTCCGTTCTGATGAAGCACCACTATATCGCTGACAGATAGCGAATGTCCTCTGAAATCTTCTGGGTGGTCAAGGTTGAATTTTTCAAAGATTGCCTCTAAAGTTGCCCCCTGCGTCTCTTTTTGCAGTTCAGATAATTCGCCCACATATAAAAGTGTATAATTCTCTGGTTTAATTGCATCAAAATTATCTTTTGTAATGCCCATACGCTTTAAGGATTCCGTCCCCTCAAAACGTAAGGAATCTAATTCCGGATTAGGCTTTAATTGATAAATTCCATATTTATCGGTACTAGCATATAGGAGCTGCTCTTTTCTTGCCATTTCAGGTGTAATAACAGATCCGTCCTCATAGTTAATAGATTCCACCCATGTGATACCTAATTCTTTTTCTATTTCAAATTCCAAATCAGTTCCATAAAAAGCATTATGAATTTCTGCCACATCAGTATCTGAAATAGGCTCTGAGGTCTTGAATACCGCAGTTCTATCCCCACCCATTTCTTCTATATCGACAGCCACAACTGGATACGGGTATGTATATTCTCGCTCCTGTTCGTCCATTAAGATAAGTGTAATCTTAGTCTGCTGTTTCAATGCTTTATTCCATGTTTCCTTTTCAACCCCAAAGATACCTTCATGCTCTTCTATACGCTCCCTGCTTTCTGCCAATGATTCCGCACCGTCAGTATGAAGCAAATATACAGGCAAATCATGTTCAAATAATTCCAATGCTTTCTCTTGTGTTAATGGCAGCATTTCATCCCATTGATAGCCATATTCCCTCATTTCCGACAAACCAATCATCGGATCAGGCAGGGCATCAATCTCCGCCTTTGCATCAATTATGGTCAATGCCACATCCTGTTGGGCATACTGCTCCCTATATGCCAGTTTCTCTGCAAGTTCCCTTGTTTTATTCATATCATCAAGTTTATAGGCATAATTTACAATCAGATTTCGCTCCTCAGACGTGAAAATATTTTTTTCTGCTTCCAACTGATTGATAAGTTGTTCTGCCTGCCCCATGACAGATAAATTGGTATCAATGGGTTGTTCCATTCTTTCCTTTACATCAATAAGCTCGTCTGTATCCATGTTATAGCGGACATCAATATGATATTCCTCCGCTTCTTCTGTCTGCTCATCAGCAAGTTCGGTAGTCCATGCCCCTTTACTTTCAAGATAAGACGGTATATTCGATTTGTCCTCTTCATTCATGGTAGAAAGGGCGGATATAAGTTCTGCACTGTCCATTCCACGGACACTGACAAGATTGTATTCTGAAAAATCCTCGTTATGTACCAGCAGAATGCTTTCCTTTCCATGTTCCTGCTCCATCTCCCGGTTAAGCTGAAGCTCCTGCATTGCCCCCTCAATGCCTGTAATCAGTTCTGAAGCTGTCTTTCGGATTGTATCAAGGGAAGATTTCAGCTCTTTCATATTCCTGCCGCTGCTCCAGCCTGCGATATATCCAAAGGAATAATCGGATGTATCTATACCGAAATGCTGGCACACTGTAAAAGCCACACTCTCCGCTTCCACTTCCTTTGTATTCCTGTCCTTTACCGGAATATCCATGCTCTGATTAACTTCTTTATCATGCAGCCTGGAATGAGCCACCTCATGCACCATTGTTTTCAAAGTCTGGCTTTCGCTCATATTTTCCTGAACAGCAATCCGTTTTTCTGCTGTACTGAAATACCCTTTGGAATCGCCGGGAATATCTTCAAATGCAATCGGAACAGGAGAAATATTCATAAGCGCCTGGACAAAATCCTCATATCCCTCCACCGTAGATAACAGCTCATTCACTTCCAGTTCCGGAATAGGCTTGCCATCCGTCTGCGATACATCAAAAACAGATACCGCACGAAAGGCAGGAATGGTAACCTCTGTTTCCTCTTTCTGCGGCATACCGTTTTCATCAAACATCATTTCTCCCGTTACAGGGTCTAACTTATCACGTTCCTCTTTGATTTTATAAGGAGCTGGTGCAAGAATACGGATTGCCTTTTCTCCTTTATTGACGTGCCGCTCAAAGTTCTTCTGCCACGCCTGATAACCTGCCACCAGCGTAGCTTCCGGCTTCTGCATGGCAATCAGCAGCGTATTATTAAAACTGTAATTATGAAATTTTGACATGGTACTGAGATAGCTTTTATATTTTTCACTCTCAAAAAGCTCTTTCAAACCAGCTTCCAGCTTATCCGTAATCTCTTTGACTTTTTGCTTTTCACTCATGTAAACGGTATTTTTATCTTCCATAATTCGATTGTCCTTTCTTTTTTCCACGCAAAAATACCGTCCTTCATTTTCGTAGGGTAAAGGTCAAACCACTCGCCTTTCACTAAATCCATTTTTAGTGCATACTTGAGAAAAACAATAGATTTTTTCAAGGGAGGACTAAACACTATGGATCAGTGTACTCATGAAGTCCGTGCAGAGTACTGGAAGAAGATCATTCAGGCCTGTGGGCAAAGACCAGCAGGCCAGTCAGCCAAAAGCTGGATGGATGAGAATGGCATCTGCGAACAAAGCTATTATCACTGGCAGCGACGGTTCCGGAAACAGGCGTATGAAGAAATGAAGGGAAACTCTTCCGTTCCTGCCGTGACCGAGAAAACAGAACTGTCTTTTGTTGAAATTCCATGCCACACTTCTGCGGAAACAAATACATACATGGTTTCCGACAAACCTGTTGCAACGATTCGGACGGCAACGTTACAGATTGATATTTCCAATGAAATCTCGGATGCGCTCCTGAGCCGGATTATTCAGGAGGTGTCCCATGCTTGAAGATGCTGCTGGTATTCGCCGTGTTGTTCTTGCCTGCGGCACGGTTGATCTGAGAAAGGGCATTGATGGACTGGCAACGATTATAGGAGATAAGTATGGTCAAAATCCATTTGAGAAGGGAACGCTCTTTTTGTTTTGCGGGAAGCGTTCCGATCGGTGCAAAGGGCTCTTGTGGATGGGAACAGGATTCCTGCTTCTATATAAACGCTTTGAAGCAGGACGGTTATCCTGGCCAAGAAACATACAAGAAGCCGCAGATCTTACCGAAGAGCAGTACAAGTATCTTATGATGGGTTTAAATCCCCTGGATCCCAAAATCAAAGATGTCGATCCGAAAAATATCTATTGAAACATTTGTACAAAACAGAGAAAATATATTTTCTGTTTTGGTGCTGAAAAAAACAGCTGTCGTTTACAATGGATGACCGAATCAGAACAATTCGTTCGCCTGCTATCAGGCAGGAACGATGCAATTGCACCTTGAAAACCCTATATTTCCAAAGGCTGACATACGAATTCTGATGACTTTCGTGGCAGGAAAAAATGACGAACTCGGCCTGAAGGCTGATTCGCATTTGTCACAGATTTCTGCTATACTACCGTTAGTAAGAAAGGCGGATATCATGTGCAAAAAATTCACTCCAGATGAACTGAACAAGATGGATCATAAAACCAAGGACGATGTCATCTACCAGATGCAGGACCGGCTTGACCGACTGGAACAGAACTATGAAAACCTCGTAGAGCAGATCCGGCTGGCAAATCAGCAGCGATTCGGTCGCCATACGGAAAAACTGGATGATATCGCAGGCCAGCTTTCTTTTTTTAATGAGGCAGAAGCGAATTATAATGGAACAGCCAAGGAACCGACTGTGGAAGAGGTCATTGATTCATCCAGAAAGGTACCGCGAAAGCCTAAGAAAAAAGGCCAGCGTGAAGAAGACCTGAAGGATTTTCCACAGGAAGTAATCCTTCATGATATACCGGAACAGGAACTGAATGAGGCTTTCGGTGAAGAAAACTGGAAAAGTATGCCGGATGAGATTTTCTGGCAGCTTCGTTTCGAACCGGCCAAATGGACTGCTGAAAAACACATCATAAAAGTGTATGTTGGAACAGATGGTGCGCATCAGGATGAATTTCTTCGTGGTAATCACCCGGAAACGATGTTCAGGGGAAGCATTGCTACTCCTTCTCTTGAAGCCGCAATCATCAACGCCAAGTATGTAAACAGCAATCCGCTTGACCGTATTTCCAGAGACTTCCAGGCAAACGGTCTGAATCTGTCCAAACAGACGATGTCGAACTGGACGGTGTGGACAGCTGAACGCTATTTATTGCCAGTGTGTGATTTCATGAGGAAACGTCAGCTGGAAGCGCATGTAAATCAGAGTGATGAAACACCTGTAGATGTAATTCATGACGGCAGACCTGCAGGCAGTAAAAGCTATATGTGGGTTCACATCACTGGAGAGTTAAGTCCTGTGCCGCCAATCATTGTGTATGAATACCAGAAGACACGACACAGCGATCATCCGAAAGCGTATTATAAGGACTTTGACGGTGTTCTTGTGACTGATGGCCTGGAACAGTATCATAAGCTGGAGCGGGATCTTGCTGGTGTGAAGAATGCGAATTGCATGGCTCACGCAAGGCGCCACTTCACAAATGCGATTAAGGCAATTGGAAAAAGTAATCCAGAAGCGGTCGAGGCGTCTGTTGCGTATAAAGCACTGGTACGAATTGGTGCCATTTATGACCTGGAAGGAGCTTTAAAGGAACTGACTCCAGAAGAACGCTTAAATGAGCGGCAGGCTTCCATCAAGCCTCTGGTTGAAGAATTCTTTGCCTGGCTCCGAAAGATACAGGCGGACCGGTCGGTGCTTCCAAAGAGTGAAACAGCCAAAGGCATCAACTATTGCCTGAATCAGGAAGCATATCTGAAAGTATTCCTGTCAGATGGAGAAGTACCGATTGATAACCTGGCCAGCGAACGTGCGCTGAGAACTTTCACGATTGGCCGTAAAAACTGGATGACCATCAATACGGTACGAGGAGCTGATGCCAGTGCAATCATTTACAGTGTTACGGAGACCGCCCGGGCGAATGGCCTGAATGTCTACTATTACATGAAACATTTGTTGACAGAGCTGACACAGGTTGTTCGTGCCGATGGAAGTATAGACGAAAAAGAGTTAGAACCACTTATGCCATGGTCGAAAGACCTTCCGGCTGAGTATTACAAGCGCCGCAAATAAGCGGCGCTGTATTTGGCGTGGAGCGAAGAATTTGACCTTTACTTCGTAGGGACGGTATCTTCCAAATAAAAAAGGTGCATGGATTGTTCTTAAAACATGTTCCACACACCTTTGGTTTATTATGTAATTTTAATTTAAATCAGTCTCAAAAGCTGTACCAGCTCATGCTGTTCTTCTGAGCTTGCGGTCTGTCTGGTATCAAAACGCTTGAAGCCATAGTTTTCATAAAAGGAAAGTAGTTTTTCTTTATTATCTGCCTCCACAAATGCCACCATACCTCCAGCCTGATACTGCAAAAGCTGTGTCTGCCTGATAGCTGCTTCCAACAGTTCCTGTCCTGTTATCCGACCTTTTGCCTTATCACTAAAGTTTTTCCCAAGTTGGGCAATCAGGTAAGCTGCTAAGTTGTAGGTCTGTTCATTTTTATCTATCTCGCTAAATCTTGCCAGTTTCCTCTTAACCGTATTACTAAATGGTTCTGCTTTTACAACAAGTGGCTTGATTGTAATAGAAAAATATCCCAACAACTCTGCATCTTCCAATGACAATACAATATATGTAACTGCTTGATGTTTTTTGGCAAACTCAATTGCCTGCTGTTTTAGGAAACGCTCAACATCCGGATTTAACGGACATGAAAACTCGGAAAGGAGCTGTACTAATGTGTCCTCTCCGAGTCTTTTGTCCTCATTTTCTAAATACTCACGAATGTTCAGCACAATAAAGTTATTTGCTGGTTGCATTCGCTTTCTTCCTTCTCTCCATGAATTTTAAAATATCATCTGCCCCTTGCAAGTAGGTAACATTGATTGGAACACGAGGTGTTCTGTCGTTGGCAGATGCTTCAATCGCATCGGCAAACATCTCCACCTGCTTCTGACCGGATATGATAAAATTCTTAGTGATACTTGAAGTTGCCATATAAACACCTCCTTTGTTAGTATGGCTCTCTTTGATTTACTCATACTCTTCTAACTATATTTTAGTGTGAAACACCCACTTTTGCAACCTATTTAAAAGAAAATTTTTATAAACTGATTTTTATCATATTGACAACCTGTGTTCCTTTGACTTTTGCTGCAAACTTTTTTCCATGTTCCCACCTGCAGCCCGTACCTGCATCTCTGCCAGCCGCTCTTTCAAGGATACCCTCTGTGCCGACTTATCCGCCATCGCTGCTGTGAACCTCATTCCCTGCGGATTTCCATTTTCCACAGCATAATTGTGTCGGGCATTTTCTATGGGATACGTTTTTCTGGCATCTGCCACCTGCTCTGTACCCAGTTCCGATTTATCATCTTCCATACCTATTCCGTCCTCTCCCTTTTCGTCCATATTGAGCAGGGAATTTAAGGCAGAAAGGCGGTCTAACTTCTCTGAAAGCTCCGCTTCCTGTGCAAATGGCTTTGTAACCTCCACTTTCGCTGTTTCAAGCTGACGCTCCACATTCTCCAGCTTTGTGGATGCTTCTGCCAGTTCCTTTGTCATGGCTTCCAACGCATGGTTGATACGGGAAATGTTACCCAGCGGGTCAACACCAATCTCCAGATTATGACTGAGCTGTCCTTTGATGTTCATAACGAATTTATGGTTAAAGGAATCAAAGGACACCGCCATTTTAAAGCCTGCATACTCTCCAATGACTGCTGGAGCATTGACGCTTTTGATTTCTTTGCACATCTCTACAAGTGCAGTTCCGGCTTCTTTTTTATCGGTGTAGAGCTTGTTTCCGACCTTCATAGAGAAAAGTTCCTTGTCTGCCGGGAGATTGGCTTTTGCAGTCTGAATATCTGCCTGCAAGCCGCTGATCCGTTCCTTCAGAATGGTTATCTGCTGTGGATAATGCTTTGCAATGTTGTCCTCCAGACGGTATTTCTGACTGGTGTGATTGGCTTTCATCAGTTTCAGCTTACTGACCTGAATATCCAAATCCATCTTTTCTTTTATATAGGGATTCCCCGTTGCCAGAGCCTTGACCTCTGCATAGGAAAGTGCCGCTTCATCTACGTCCTCACAACTTCGCACCGGAGATTTGCTTGTCATAATCTGACCGATAAATTTCTGCTTATTCTCGATGAGCTGCCATGAGTAGCTGTCAAATGTTCCCTCTGTCACATACCGGAAAATCTTAACCTTTGGATTCCTGTTGCCCTGCCGCAAAATACGCCCCTCCTGCTGTTCAATATCAGACGGACGCCACGGTACATCGAGGTGGTGCAGCGCAATCAGTCTGTCCTGCACGTTTGTCCCGGCTCCCATTTTTGCAGTAGAACCCAATAAAAAACGAACCTGTCCGCTTCTTACCTTACTGAACAGCTCCGCTTTCCTAAGCTCCGTATTTGCCTGATGTATAAAGGCGATTTCTTCTGCGGGAACACCTTTTTCCATCAGTTTATTTCTTATATCCTCATAGACATTAAATGTACCATCTCCTTTCGGTGTCGATAAATCACAGAAAATAAGCTGTGCTGATTTCTCCCCTTTGGTATCTTCCCAAATCTCAAATGCCTTATCCACACAGGTTTTTGCTTTGGAATGTTCCTCATCGGGGAGCATATCGTTGATCAGACGCTGGTCGAGTGCCAGTTTTCTTCCATCGTTGGTAATCTTGAGCATATTATCCTGATGCGGCTCTACCAGTCTGTTACGCACTGCCTCCGCCCGATCTGCCAGCGATGTTACCATCTCTTTCTGATATTCGCTGGGTTTCAGCACCACGTTCTCATATTCTGCTTCCGGCACAGGCAGCTTTAACATATCCGGTGTCTGGATATCCGCACTCTCCTTGAAAAGTGCAATCAGCTCCGGCAGATTGAAGAATTTTGCAAATCTTGTCTTTGCCCGGTATCCTGTTCCCTCCGGTGCCAGCTCAATGGCGGTCTGTGTTTCTCCAAAAGAAGCTGCCCAACTGTCAAAATGCCCTAATCCCATCTTCTGAAGCGTACCATACTGAAGATACCGCATATTGGTGTAAAGCTCCGTCATACTGTTGCTGATCGGCGTACCCGTAGCAAACGTAATGCCCTTTCCGCCAGTCAGCTCATCAAGGTACTGGCACTTAGCAAACATATCGGAGGACTTCTGTGCTTCCGTCTGTGCAATGCCCGCCACATTCCGCATTTTCGTGTATAGAAAAAGGTTCTTATAATTGTGACTTTCATCTACAAACAGCCTGTCCACACCTAACTGCTCAAAGGTTACAACATTATCTTTTCTGGAAGTATCGTTGAGTTTTTCCAGTCTTGTCATAAGGGATTTTCTGGACTTTTCCATCTGCTTAATGGTGTAACGCTCCCCGTTATCTGCTTTCGCCTGCTCTATGGCAAGCTCAATCTCATCAATCTGTCTTTCGATAATGCCTATCTGTCTTTCCTGCGACAACGGGATTTTTTCAAACTGGCTATGCCCGATAATGACAGCATCATAATCTCCGGTGGCGATTCTGGAACAGAATTTCTTCCGGTTGGCTGGCTCAAAATCTTTCTTCGTTGCCGCTAAAATATTTGCTCCGGGATATAACCGCAAAAAGTCACTCGCCCACTGTTCCGTCAAATGATTGGGAACAACGAACAGGCTCTTTTGGCATAACCCTAACCGCTTGCTTTCCATTGCTGCAGCAATCATTTCAAAGGTCTTTCCTGCTCCCACACAATGAGCAAGCAGGGTATTGTCCCCGTAAAGCTGGTGTGCCACCGCATTTAACTGGTGCGGTCTAAGGTCGATGTCCGGTGTCATGCCAGGGAATTTCAAATGGGAACCGTCATATTCTCTTGGTCTGGTAGAATTAAAGAGCTTGTTATATTTCGCCACCAAGTCCTGTCTACGTTCCTGATCTTCAAATACCCAGTTCTTAAAGGCTTCCCGGACTGCCTCCTGTTTCTGACTGGCAATCATGGTTTCCTTTTTATTCAGGACTCTCGTTTCCTTTCCGTCCTCTATCACGGTATCGTACACCCGGCTGTCCTTTAAATTCAGAGAATCCTCTAAAATCTGATAAGCATTTCTCCGGTTTGTACCATAAGTCATATTTACAAGACTGTTTCCGTAATCCGCACTTTTTCCTTTTACATTCCACTGTCCTGTCACATCGGAATACTGAATCCCCATTGTATTCCGGTTGAAAAGATGCTGCGGTGTTTCAAAAACATCGCGCATGAAATCTTCAATATATTTCGGTTCAACCCATGTGGCACCGATACGCACCTCAATCTCGCTGGCATCCAGTTCTGTGGGCTGCACCTGTGTAAGTGCCTGCACATTTATGTTGTATTCCGGGTGGTTTTCGGCGTAAATCTTCGCTGTTTGCAACTTATCCCGGACATTGCCGCTTAAATACTCGTCCGCTGCTTCCCACCTATCTGTGACCGGATTCTGAAAGATAATGCCCGTCAGTTCTTCTTTGATTGTATCAATCTCTTTTCCGGTCAGCTCCGCCATATAAGAAAGGTCAACTTTTGCTTTTTCTGATAAAGATACTGCCAGAGCTTCCGTTGCTGTATCCACGCTTGTAACCACTTCCGCTTTCTTAATGGTACGTTTCGTGAACATATCCGCTTTGCCTTTGAAATTTCCCTCGTCATCCAGCTTTTCCAGAGAACATAACAGACAATAGCTGCTGTCCTGATTAAAGGCTCTTTTGTTGGTCTGGGAATTGATTAAACCGTATTTTCTGCTGAACGTATCATAAAGGGTATTCAATTCTTTCTGCTTTTCCTTAATCACAGTATCCGGATATTCTTCCAACTGCAAACTGATAAGCTCTTGCGTACAGTTTCGGATTCCTACCATGCCTTTTATGCGTTCCTGCATGGATTCTGACATATCCACAGGCTTCATAATGGAATTTTCACGGTAATATACCTTATCTTCCACCAGTGTGTAGCTGTAATTCTTTACGTCCGGGTCTGCCGGAATGGTGGCATCTGCCAGCTCATCCGCAAGCTCGTCCATCTCCACTGCTTCGATTTCCCCGTCAATCCGGCTGACCGCATCCATTAACTGCTCTGCAAACGGTCTTGTGGCATCCGGCTGGCAGGTGCTTTCCATACCATAGGGACCGCTGACCATTTCCATCTTCCCAACAATCATTTCCGGGTGTTCCGCAAAGTAGGTATTCATGGCGATACCATTTGCATCTTCTGATAAATGTACCCAATCCGGCTCTATATCCATCACACGGTCACGCTTCTTGAAAAATAAAATATCCGAAGTGACTTCTGTCCCTGCATTTTCCTTAAATGCTGTATTCGGAAGTCTGACCGCCCCCATAAGCTCCGCCCGCTGGGCAAGATACTTTCTGACCTCCGGACTTTTTTTATCCATTGTTCCCTTACTGGTAACAAATGCAACTACACCGCCAGGACGGACTTTATCCAATGTCTTTGCAAAGAAATAATCATGGATTAGGAAATTATTTTTATCATACTGTTTGTCCGCTACCTTATACTGTCCAAATGGCACATTGCCGACTGCCACATCAAAAAAATCATTCGGATAGTCTGTTTTTTCAAAACCGGATATTTTAATATCCGCTTTCGGATAGAGCTGTCTTGCAATCCTGCCCGTAATACCATCCAGCTCCACACCATAAAGTCGGCTTTCCTGCATCTTCTCTGGCAGCATTCCGAAGAAATTTCCGATACCCATTGCAGGCTCTAATACATTTCCTTTTTCAAATCCCATACGTTCTAAGGTATCATAAATACTGCGGATAATGGCAGGACTGGTATAGTGGGCATTTAAGGTACTTTCCCTTGCAGAAGCGTACTCCTGCGGCGATAACAATTCCTTTAACTGCTGATATTCTCCCGCCCATACAGATTTGCTTTCATCAAAGGCATCGGCAAGCCCGCCCCAGCCAACATACTGTGATAAAATCTGCTGTTCTTCCGATGTGGCGATACGCTTCTCGCTCTCCACCTTTTCCAAAGTACGGATTGCTTCTATATTTCGTCTGAATTTCTCTTTCGCACTGCCTACTCCTAACGCATCGTCCGTGATATGGAAATTGACCGCATTGGATTTATCAATCTTTGGTGCAGACTGCTTCACAGGCTTTTCTATGGCAGGTTCTACCAATGGCTTTTGGACATCGTGTCCAGAAGTGACAGGCTTCTGTTCCATGCCTTGCAGATAATCTTCTGCTTCTTCTTTCGTTTCAAACGTAGGGATTGTCCCGTCTGCATCCGTATAATAATCTTCCCTGGCATTATCCCATACCGCAAAATCCTGTCCCGGTTCAAAGGCATCGCTGGTTTCTCCCACAGAAAAACGAGGTTCATCTTCCGGTATATCTTCTGTCCCCTCAATGCGTGAAAATACCTCTGCTTCATGTCGGTCAATATCTTCCATCGCCGTAACATTCAGATAATCGGTTTCCACTTCTTCCCTGTCTGGTTTATATCCATATTCAAAATGGACATTCCCATTTACAAGTACATAAAAGAACTCATTATCCTGCAAAGAATTTCCAAGCACATAAGTGTCCTCTCCGGACTTCCATTCATCAATCTTTAAGCACAACTGATCATCTATCGTTACCTGCTGTGCCGCAAGTTCCTTTTCCTGCTCCATATACCGCCTTGTCTGGTTAATAAACCCATTCAAGACCGCAGGGTTGGAACCAACAATCAAATCCCGGTTCTCCCACATGGCATACGGTTCTATGGACTTTGCCCACTCTTTATTATCCGGAGAAAATCTTCCGTCATGGCTTAGATATGTGACCGTATTGGCAAGTACATAGCTGACACGCTCGCTGCCAAATCGTTTGATGACTTTCTCTGCCGTTTCCTTTGGCAGACGATACCCGTCAAACTTTTCTGCAATCGTCCGCTCAATGGCTTCCTTACAGGCTGCCTTTGTTTTTTTCTCGATTGCTGCCTGTGCTTTTTCAAGGGCTTTTTGTGCTTCTTCCTCTTTGTACTTTGCATAGGCTTCTTTCCCCGCCGGAGATAAATACTTATCTTCCTCTACCAGTTTGCGTATACGCTTTTCCACCACTTTCCACGATAAAAGCACTTGTGCATACGGTTCGCTGATATTCCCCTTTTTCAGTTCGATACCTTTAAAATCATGATCTTCCCAACTGTGGTCTGAGCCTGTAAGTGCATGGGAACTTCCGCCTGTACCGTATTCTTTTTTCAAAAAATCGGCTGCTTCTTTGCTGTCATGTCCCTCTTTGAAATACTCATAGATACGGAACGAACCATGTGAAAAGCCGCTTCCCCTGCCTAGCCTGTGGTCAATTTCATCCTGCGTGATAAAATCCTCTTTTTTGATGTCCACATGGTCTGCTGTCGGAAATGTCTGCTTCTCTAAGAGCTGGTTTCCAAGTTCTTCCCGCAGCTCCTCTTTCGGCATAACAGAACGGAAACCCAATTTTTTCACTCCCGTTTTCAACTGATGAAGAGCCTGATCCATGTGGGCGGCAAGCAGTTCCACGCCCTCCCTCGTAGAAAGCATCTCTAAAAGCCGTGCGTGGGAATCAGGATAATTCCCTGCTTTTAACCCCAGTTCTTCCGGCAGTTCTCCCATACCATCCCGAAAGAAGAAAAACAAATGCCCTGCAATCCGTTCACGTTCCGCTTCATCCACAAGGTAGGCTTCATTTGCACCCATATAAGTGCCGTTTACCACCTGTGACCGTATTTGGGCTTCTACCTCCTGCCAGCTCATCTGAAACACCGGATGTTCCGCCGATGTGCCGTATCCCACACGCATACCGCCCTCATCGAACCATACTGCAAGCTGTTTTCCATTAAATTCAAAGCCTTTTCCGGTTGTACCGTATTCCTTCTGTAAAAATGCAGTCATTTCTTCCGGTGTCTTGCCCTGCTGATATTTGGCATAGATACGCTTTCTGCTGTTATCCCTGCCACCGCCACTCCGGATAATATCCGCTAACTGTTCCGGCGGTATCTTTGCCACTGGCTGAATCGGCATTGCTTCCTCTGCCTGTTTTACGGCAAGATTCCCCGCCTGCTCCGTGAACATGGTAAACAAATCGAGCTGCTGATACATTCCGTTTGTTTCAATCTTCTCTGCTTCTTCTCTCGGAAGTAAATACACACCATCCTCAATGTAAGAATAAACAAGGAAACGTGCCTCATCCCATGACAGCCTGCTTTCCGCTTCACGGGTCAGATAATTTCCTTTCCACAGAGTAATGCCATCCTCGTCAGCTCGATAACCACCCCGCAGTTCCTCAATGTTAAATTCCGTGTATTCTTCCATACGGAATGAGTTTTTCAGATATTCTGCCTGTATCTTTGCATCCTGCTCCATCTGAAAATAGCCCGCTATCTCCGGTCTTTTATGCTTCAGGAACTCATCGCTGCATAAAATGCCACGCTGCAACGCCTCTCCCTGCTCCATTTCAGATAATTCGGGCAAAAAAGAACCGGATAATGAATCTTTCTCACTATCCGGCTCTGCCGTTTCTGTATGAATTTGTATATCCGGGCTTAAATATAAATCAGCTCCGTCAATATGCTCTCCTCCGCTGCGTGTCTGATGTTGTTCATCTTCGCTGTCCACTTCATCGGATCGGCTGCTTTCAGTTTCTCGGTCACGCCCTCGGTTTTCGCCATCCGGCTGGTCATAACTTCCATTCTCTGTTCTGCCTGCTCCTGTATCTCCAGACAGTGTGCTTTCAATTCGCCCGTCAGTATCATGCCTTGATAAATCCCTTTCCGGTGTTCTTTCAGAAAGTTCTTCCTCATCAGTCCGTACTTTGTCAGCATTCCCTCCGGCTCCTCGTTCACGGTCAGGTTCGGAATCAGATAGTCCCCGTTCTTCTCGTATGTCAGTTTCATGTGCTGTATCCTCCTTTTGCTTTTGTTCTTCTATTTTGGATTGCTGTGTTTCTTTTTCGCTTTCACGCTTTAACGCATTATAGTATACATCAGACATATTTGCAAATGTTTTTTCTGATTTTTCCGGGGAAGTTACCGAATCTTCTTTTACGGGTTTTTCCTCCGCCTTTTTTAAGGCATTTTGCCTTGCAAGCTGACGGTTATATGCTCCTATGGTTCTTCCTATTTCCATGAGAATAGGCTTACACATATCCGTTGTAGCTGTGCCGATAACAGACAGGGTTTTTGTGGTATTAAAATCGCTGATATAAGAAAAATCAAGTTCGTCCCTCCACATTTCCATGTCTGCACCGCAACGTGACAGCAAGGTATATGCAATGCTCGATGACAACGTATCACGAAGCCGTACTCCCACATTAAACTCATCAAGTTCCTCTAAAAAACTGCCCTCTTTCACATATTCAATTTCCGGCAGAAGCTCTTCATAATAATCCTGTGCAATCCGGTCAGCAAGTTCCAATAGCCGCTGTTCAAAAGAGAGCGTTCTATCTGTTTCTCCGTAGGTCTTTTCAAGTTGGGCAAGCACCGTTTCCTGATGTTCCTCTCTAAGCTCCCAAAGATATGGATCACGCCCGATTCTTCTTGCCTTATGCACATCGGATATGTCAAAAACATATTTTAACCTTGGACGCTCCCTTTCCGTATCTAGCAAGGCAATCCCTTTTGCTCCCCGGTTTACCCAGCAATTCATTTTTTCATTCCATATCTCAATGGAAGCACAGGCTGTCGCATCCGGTCTTTGTGCATAAATGAGCATCTGCTCATGGAACGGATATTTGTAGAGCCTTGCGGCAGTGGTCAGATAGCTTGTCCACTCCTGCCCGTTTTTTGCCACCTGCCTTGCGGTATCTTCCGCCAGAGCAGAAATCATCTGATATTTTGTTATCATAAGCATTCCTCCAAAACAGCGGAGGGGATAAGCCCCGCCGCCTTATTCATAAAAACCATGTTCCTCAATGCCTTTTTCTAAAATAGTACCAATCAGTTCCGATAAATTCCCCCCATTTAACTCACTTACCACAATGAGCTTTGCAAGGATGTCCTTTTCCACCGGAATTGCATATTTTTCTTCATCAGGACACAGCTCATGCACACAAATTCCCAACGCATCTGCAATTTTACAGAGGGTAGTAATATCCGGTTCCCGGATTCCTGCCAGAATATCCATAATCACGTTTTCTCGGACACCACACGCCAGAGAAAGCTCTGGAATACTAATGTCCTGCTCCTTCATGGCACTTAAAATCTTATCTCCTGTACTGTAAATAACGGTCTTTTTCATTTCTGTATTCATCGTCCTATCTCCTTTTCACTTCGCTGCTCTTTTTGGGAAATTCCATTTTGAACCTATACTGCGAACCTTTCATTTCCTTTCCGTCTTTTATGTAGGAATAATCTTCAATCCCCTCCGGAATCAAGTACGCATCATAGCCTCCTTTCTTCCCTTTCAGTCCTTTTACAAGAGTCTTTTTGCCCTCCAGCAGACTTTTTATCTGGCTGTCGGAAAGCACTGTTCCCATCGCCCTGCCCACATTCATGCCGCATTTATTCCTGCAATACGCACCGAATTTTCCTTTTACCACATCGCCGCCGCATTTCGGGCATTTACCAAATACCTCCTGTGTAGTCCCGAATAAGGACTTCTGTTCATCGCTGATGCTGTGATAGGTCTGCACCAGTTCCCGTACCATATCTTCAATGCCAGCCATGAACTCCTGCATGGAATATTCGCCCTTTGCCACTAAAGTCAGGGCATTTTCCCAGTCTGCTGTGAGTTTTGGGGATTTTACCAAATCCGGCAGAACGGTAATCAGCTTCATGCCATCCTCTGTTGGCAGCATCTGTTTTTTCTCACGCTTTACAAATCCGTCTTTGACCAGCTTCTCGATAATGTCTGCTCTGGTGGCAGGTGTGCCAAGTCCCTTACGCTCCACATCATCGCCCATCTCTTCCGCTCCGGCCCGTTCCATAGCGGACAGCAGGCTGTCCTCTGTAAAGTGCTTCGGCGGCTGTGTAAAATGCTCCGTTACCTTTGTCTGCATAACCGGAAACGTCATGCCTTCTGACAGTTCCGGCAGCTTCTTTTCTTCTTTGTCCTCCTCTGTTTTCTCAACCTTATAGGTGCGTTTCAGTGCAGCTTCAAAATCTTTCCAGCCGTTCTGCAGAACCGTTTTTCCAGATACACGAAAGCTGTAACCTCCGCAGGAAAACTCTGCTTTTACGGTTTCATACAGGTGCTTCTCCCCTGTGGCACATAACAGGCGGTTCGCAGAAAGGGAAAGGATTTTCATTTCTCCCTCCGGCACAGTGGAAAGATCTGTTTTGGTAATCTCCATTGTCGGAATGATTGCATGGTGGTCTGTGACTTTTTTACTGTTCAGCACTCTTTTTATATCCGGTGTATCTTTCGTCTGTTCTTCAAACAAAATTGTCTGATAGACAGCACCGATTACCGCCCTTGCAGTGTCCTCCATGTCATCGGATAAATACTGGCTGTCCGTTCTCGGATAGGTAACCAGCTTCTTTTCATAAAGGCTCTGCGTATACTCTAAGGTCTGCTTTGCCGTGAAACCAAAAATACGGTTGGCATCCCTTTGAAGTGTCGTAAGGTCATAGAGCTTCGGCGGTGCAACGCTTTTATTTTCCTTTAATACCGAACGAACCTCCGCTCTCTGACTTTCACACGCTGCAGCAATATGTTCCGCCCCTGCCTTATCGTCAATCCGCTCTGTAACGGCATCCATCCCATCCATCAGGATATGAGCCATGTAATACTGCTCTTTCTGAAAATCCATAATCTGTACTTCCCGGTCTACCAGCATGGCAAGGGTGGGCGTCTGCACCCTGCCGACCTTTAATACCTTGCCGCCATATAACACCGTAAATAATCTCGTACCATTCAGTCCTACAAGCCAGTCTGCCTGCTGTCTGCAAAGTGCAGAGTGATACAGACTGTCATATTCGCTGCCCGGTTTTAAACTGGCAAATCCCTCACGGATTGCACATTCCTCCATTGAGGAAATCCACAAGCGTTTCATCGGCTTTTTGCAGCCTGCCTGTTCATAGACCAGACGGAAGATAAGCTCTCCTTCCCGTCCGGCATCGGTGGCACATACCACGCTGTCCACTCTGCTGTCACGCATCAATTCTTTTAATACTTTGTACTGTGCCGCCGTATCCTTTTTCACTTCATGCTGCCACTGCTCCGGAATCATAGGAAGGCTTTTATAACTCCATTTTTTCCATGCCTCCGAATAAGCCTCCGGCTGTGCCAGCTCTACCAGATGTCCCACACACCATGAAACGAGATAGCCGTTTCCCTCCACATAACCGTCTTTTCTCTCTTTTGCACCGATGACATGGGCGATTGCCTGTGCCACACTCGGTTTCTCTGTGATCACTAACTGCATCCTTATTCCTCCTGTCCGTCAAAGAAATCTTCTTCGGAATCTTCCTCTGACTCCTCATCTTCATTTTCGTATTCTTCCTCTTCTTCCTCGTCCTCATCTTCATCCTCGATGAAGTCCTCTTTCTTCTTGCGGACAACCTTAAAATAGTAAGCTCCGCCGATGAAAAGAACGGCAGCACCGCCCATCAACAGATAAAAAATCATCGGATTCGGCTCTTTTTTCACTTCCTGCTCCGGTTCTGTATCTTCCGTGTTTTCCGCTGTTTCTGCATTTTCGGTTTCCGGCTCACTGTCTGATGTGTCCGTCTGTTCCCCGTTATTGTTCGGCAACGCACCTTCCCCATTCGGGATTGTAGACTCCAACGCTGCGGAATTTTTCGGTAAGGTTTCGCTGTTATCGGAAGTTGTATTTAACAGGTCATTTTCTGTAATCTCGGTCAGGAAATACACCTTTTCTTCCTCTCCGTCCCGGTCAATAACCAGATAAAAGACTTTATCTGTTGCCGTCTGAATGGTGTAAAATTCTTTTCCCAGCCCGGACTTTTCTGTATTTTCCGTTTGCCCGCTTTCCGCCTTTTCTGCGGCATCCGCTTCTTTCATCGCCTGTTTTTTCTGCTCGGCAGGGCTGCTTGACTGTGAAGTGGTATTTCCATTACTGTCCGTTTTCGTATGTTCCGTTACTGTTCCTGTGGCACTTCCCGGTTTGGTAGGCTTCGCACTCTCCGGGAGCTGCTCTGCCGGATTTTTGTCACTGGTATCGGCAGGGTCTTTGTAATACGGATTTTTCGTCTTATAAATCTCCGACATATTTCCGGCATTGTCCATTGCATAAATCGTAAAATACTCATACCCTGCATCAAACTGTTGCAGACGGATATTTAATGTACCGCCTGTCAGCTCTGTAAATTCATATCCGTTGACATAGACTGCCTTTGCACCGGAATCGGTATCATGTACCTGTATGCTTAACAGTCCGTCACTGACTGCCGCATTTAAGGTAGGTTTTACGGTATCAAAACACTTGATTGCACGGTTTTTCTCATAGGTATTGCCTTTCTGGTCTGTGACAAGCACATACACGGTACAGTTCTCTGAAATCTTTAACTTCCTGTCCTCTGTCACATCTGTCCAGCTTCCGTTCTGCCCTACCTTTGCCTGAATTTTTGCTATCTCAAAATTCCCGGTCTGTGCCGTATCTGCCACACTGAATGAAACGGAAGCCGTATCATTATGCCAGTCCTCCGGCTGATTGATCTTTATGGTTACATTCGGCTTTTTATAAGTACAGAGCTTATAATCCTTCGCACAGACAGGGCAGTTTTTATCATAATCATACGCCCCGCATTTATCCTCACAGCTACATACCGGCTCCGGTGTTTCATTCCCCGATACCGTACTGTCCCCGGTGCTTTCTTCGGTACTTCCCTCCGTTTCATTCTCACCCGGTGTCTGTTCCGTGCTTTCCTCCGGCTTTTTATCTTCCTCCGGTTTGGCAGTTTCCATTTCCTGTTCCGTTTCTCCGGCAAAAACGCTCATTGCATAATTGCCATTCATGGAAAATGCCGCCGCAGGCATACAAAATAATACGGCAGATAATGCAAGCGACAGAGCCGCCTTAGATGATAATTTCATTTTCTTCATGGCTGTAAGCCTCCTTTTCTCCTGATTGTGCTGTTTCTCTCTGTTCTTTTTCTTTTAACAGACGTAAGATTTCTTCCTCGCTGACTTTATTCAGTAAAATCAGCCGATCCAAAGAGATTTTATTCTTTTCAATAAATTTCATCTTCTCCGCATCCTCCGCCATCTGAAGCTGTTCCGCCAAGTCCTTTTCTCTTTCCTGCAATCCTGCAAGCTGTTCCCGGACTCTGGAAAGCTCCTTTACAATTCTTTCTTTCGTCATAAATTTTCACTTCCCTGTTAATTTAATCTTCCAAACGCATAGAAATGGCTTTGCCAGTAGGAAGAATTGATTGAAGCATAACTAATTGGATCTCCGCAGTGAATCATTACCCCGTTTCCGCAGTAAATCCCCACATGGCTTACTGGTACACCCGAATTGTATGTACCCGTGAAAAAGATAATATCCCCGGCTTTTGCATCCGCTGCCGACACAGGCGTACACTGGTCATAAATTCCCTGTGCCGTGGTGCGTGGCAGGTTGTGGACTCCACTGTTTGTAAACACCCAACAGACAAAACCGGAACAGTCAAAACTGGTAGACGGACTGGAACCGCCCCATACATAGGGATAACCTAAATATCTTGCCGCTTCTTCCATTAAAGCCTGCACGGTTGCATCATCGTAAGAATCCGGCGGTATGGCATTTCCACCGCCACTTCCGCTGCTCGGTGCTTCGCCGTACAAGGTATCTGTACCTGCTTCAAAATAAAATAACGGGTTATAATACTCCCCGTTATACAGACATTCGATATGCAAATGGCTTCCGCTGCTGCTTCCTGTATTTCCCGTAGTCCCGATGACATCTCCATGCGTCACGCTCTGCCCTGCCCGGACACTCAAACGCTCCATGTGGGCATATTTCGTACAATATCCTTTCTCGTCCTCAATCACGACATAATTCCCGTAACTGCTGTCATACGTTGCCGTTGTCACGGTTCCGTCCATCGCCGCATACACGGTTGTCCCCGTTGGAACAGCTATATCCACGCCCCGGTGCAACTGCTCCTGCTCTGTCACCGGATTGATACGCCAGCCGTAATAACTGCTCACATAGTTATACCAATACAAATCAAGCGGTTTATAAAACTGCTGTGTCAGCCCGTGGGTCTGCTTATAAAGAGCAAACAAATCTCTCTGCTCCTCTTTCATGTGTCCGGCAACAACAAAATTCAAATCTTTTGCTGTCAGGGTCACTTCCAAAATTGTTACGGTATATTCTTCTTCCTCTTCATACTCATACTCTTCCTCTGTTTCTTCCCCTGTGACCGGGTCTGTTACCGTATGAGTGCCAGTTTTCGTTACCGTCCTCGTCCTTACCTCTTCGATTGGATTTAAGGTCAGCGTATACATCTCTCCAAACAGAGCTTCGATTTCTCCCTGCACTTCACTTGCCGTAAATTCTGTATGGACTGCCGACAGATAACTGATTAAGGCAAACGGGTCATGTCCGATAGCCGCCAGATTATAGCGGTACTCATCATAATCCGGATATGTCGTTTCTATGGCATCAATCTCTGCCTGCAACTCCTTTTCCAGCTCAGAAAATGCTAAGTCTGCCGCATCAATTTCCGCCGGAACACTCATATAACTTCCCGCCAGAGTTGTACCGATTCCCTCTGAAAACATCGCTCCGCAGGAGGATACCGCTGTCATAATCATCACAAGAAGCAGTGCCAACGCTCCTATGGCAAACAGCATGGAAGCATTTTTTGTCGCAATCTCCTGTATCTTTCTGGCTGTCACTGTCACAAGATTTCCTGACTTTGCTGCGGTTTCCTTTGCTGTTTTAGCAGTCTGCCCCGCCCTCCTTGCTTTGGCATATTCCCGTTTGATACGCTGTTTTTGAAGCCTTTTCTGCAACTGCTTTTTCAAGGTCTTTTCCTGCATTTCGGGATTTTCCTCGATAAACTTCTGATAGCGGAAATTGATTTCTTTCTGTACCTGCTTTTTCTCAAGTTTCTCTGCTTTCTCCCGCCGCCTTTCGGCTTTGCCTTTATAATGCCGTTTGGAAAAACGATAGACATCTTCTGTCCGCTGTTCTATCTTATGAGCCGCCTCCACACCGGAATTTTCCTTTTCCACCTCGGCAACCTTACTATGGGCAAAATTGGAATACTCCATACCCGCCCTGCCTGCGGCTCTTTTTACCGGACTGTCCGGCTTGAATGGCTTATCTTTTTTTACCGTAGTCAGAACATATTTTGTTTTTCCGGTCTTTTCATCAAAAACACGCTCCAGAGAATACTCTGTTTTCTTCGGAAGCTTCTTTTGAGCCGTTTCTGCCTTTTTCCCTGCTTTTTCCGCTTTCTTTTGCAGCCTATCTAACTTTTTACTGCCTTGAAATTCCGGTTCTGCCGCTTCGGTAAATGTGGTGTCCTTTGTCTGGAAATTCTGCTCAAAATCAGAGGTTTTTGTCTTTTCCCGGCTTTGATATTCCCTCCTTTGATACCTGCCTTTCTTCTGCGACTGATGATAGGTGTCCCTGCGGCGGTAATCATCGCCGGAATGTTTTTCTTCTGTTTCCTCTGTAAAAGTGCTGTCCGGCTGTATAAAGTCACTCCCCGACTTATCTCCGGCTTCTGCACCCTCGGACTTTTGGACATTCTGTCCAGAAGTATCTGTTTTCTGATACTTCACTGTACTTTCTGACCTCTGGACATTCTGTCCAGAAGTGGTATATGCATCTCTCGGCTGATATGCTACGGATTTTTTCTTTTTACCGTTCTTTCCCTCTTTTGGAATTTCTCCGATAAAAGAATTTTTCTCCTGTGCAAATACAGCCATTTTCTTTTTCTTATCTTCTGCCATGTAGCTTCCTCCACATTATTTTTCCTTTGTTTTTCCCTTTGCATATCCTGTCGGGTCATAATCCTTAAAATCCGGCACAGCATGGAACAACCATTTATTATTTACCCACCGTTGCAGTTTCCTTGTTTCCGGCGGTGCTGTCGGCTTTTCGTAGACCATCACAAAAGGTTCGTAACCCATTTCACGCAGGGTATAAATGCGATATAAGTCCTGTTCCTGCGTACTCCCATAGTTAGTAAGTACATAGACACGTCTTTTCCGATAATCTTTTACAGAAGTAAGGTCAGAAAATTTTCTGAAATACGGTGTCAGGTCATCTTCCGGATTATCCCATGCAAAATGCAGCATTTTTGTCTTTACTTTGTTGAGTGCCTTTACTTTTTCCGGTGTGATCAGACGAATATCCAATCCCTGTGTAAAATCTACGGTTGCCCCACTATCTGCAAGCTGCCCTAACAACCGTTTCCAATCGGGACAGGCTAAAATATTGGCATCCAGTAATGTGATTTTTCTCTGTCCACTCCAAAACTCAGACAAATCCGCTACTGCCTCTGTTTTTCTTCCCTCTTTTTCTCCCACGATGCAGAAGCCGCAGCCACGGGGACACCCCCGTGACAGGAAACCATAAGCCGTATCTGAAAACTGCGAATACAAGCCATAATCGGGATAACTATGCTCCACTTCCTCCTCCAGTTTATTCTTCAGTCCATAACCCGTACCGCCTTTAATGATACAGTCCGCATGAATCCCACCTGTAAAATCTTTCGTATAAGTATCTGTAAATACCCTGCTCATATAAACAAGGTCATATTTCTTTCTGCCATCATGCCATTCCACTGTATCGCCTCTTGCCTTATGATATGCAGATAGTTTCATTAAGCAGAGATTTGGAAAATGATGTCCGTCCACATCAATCAACCCTATTTTCAAATTCATTCCACCTCCTGCCTTACGCTTTCCTCCGGGCGGGTATTCATAATCGCATAGGTCTTTGTATCGGACGGATATTTGTCTACAAACGGGATAACCACGTTATCAAACAGTATCAGACCACACCCCGGCTCCGAATTCGTCACATGGGCAAGCTGCTTTTCTGACAGTCCCAGCTTATCTGCAAGAATTGCCTGATCTTTTGCATTTTGATTCAAAAGATAGATAAAATCCGAATTGCCGAGGATTCCCTCGATTTCCTCCGACTTCAAAAAATCGCCCACATTCTGCGTCAGTCCTGTCGGAATACCGCCCCATTTACGGAAACGCTTCCAGATTTCCACCGAATACACAGCGGTCTGTTTTTCCTTCAGCAAAAGGTGGAACTCATCACAGTAATAGCGGGTGGCAATCTTACGCTCCCGGTTCTGAGATACCCTGTTCCAGACCGCATCCTGCACGATTAACATTCCAAGCTCTTTTAACTGGTTTCCCAAGTCCCTGATGTCAAAACACATGATACGGTTCTGACTGTCTACATTGGTGCGGTGATTAAAATAATTCTGTGAACCATGCACATACAGCACAAGGGAGTTTGCAATCCGTTCTGCCTTTTTGTTCTTATGCTCTAACAGGGCATTATACAAATCCTCAAGGACTGGCATATTCTCCGGCACGGGATTTTCAAAATAATCATCGTAAATATGACGGATACATTCATCAATGATACCTTTCTCATCATTTTCCAGACCGTTCTTTCCTCCGGCAATCAAATCACACAGGGTAATGATAAAATCGGATTTCAGCTTCAACGCTTCTTTATCCCCCTTATGCGAAAGCTGTATATCCATCGGATTTAAGTAATCTTTGGAATTGGTTGCCAGCCGCACCACCTGCCCATGCAACGCTCCCACAAGGGCAAAATACTCTCCCTCCGGATCGCAGACCACAATATCGTCCTTTGTCATCAGGAAACAGGATAAAATCTCCCGCTTTGCACTAAAGGACTTTCCGCTTCCCGGCGTACCGAGTATCACACCGTTGGGTGTACGCAGCCTTTTCCTGTCTGCCATAATCATGTTGTTACTTAGGGCATTTAAGCCATAATAAATAGCCGGAGCTGGCATAAATAATTCCTGCGTACAAAACGGCACTAAGATAGCTGTACTCTTTGTTGTCAAATCCCTCTCAATCCCTGTTTCATTACAGCCAATCGGAGCAGATGCCATCAGTCCCTGTTCCTGTAAATACTGCATACACCTTAAATTACAGTTTGCCTGCTGGATAATACCGGATACCCGCTGTGTGATATTTTCCAACGCACGTTTACTTCTTCCATAACAGGTAATCAGAAATGTTATTTTTACCATCTTCTGATTGCTGCTGTTCAAATCGTCCAAAAGGTCAAGGGTGTCTTTTTCATAAGTAATGATGTCTGTCGGAAGAATATCCATGTCATAACCGGAGCGTACCGCTTTCTTCTGCTCCTCAATCTTCATCTTCTGGATATTCGTCAACGCACCTTTCAACATCTTGATTGCCTTAACCGGGTCCATCGTCTGCAAGTGCATGGTAATGGTCAGGTTATCATCAAGGTCAAGCAGCTTTTTTAACAGTTCATCATCAAACTTCGGAGCGATGATGTCCAGATAGTGAACACTGCCATACATCTTTCCCGCCTTAAAACGGCTCGGATAGCGAAAGTCAAATCCCGGCGGGGCAATATAATCTTTCACGCTTTTTCCGGACTCTGCCAGCTCCTGAAAAGAAAAACGGAAAGGCTCCATGGTATCCTGATTAAAATACTCATGCAGGATACGCAGGCGTTCCTTTCCGTCAAGACTTTTTGCGTGTGTGCCAAGATTGGTAAAATTCTTAATTACATCGGCTTCTATGCTGGCAAGTTTTGCCCTCGCCTCCTTGAAGCCTCTGCTCTCAATCCCGAAAATCAGATACTTTGATTTTATAATACCGTTATTCCCCTTTGCTGCCTGTTTCTTTAACATCTGCGTATATTCCTCACGAATATCGTCAAAGTCATCGCCCTGCAAAGGAATGTCAAACTGGTCAATTAAGGTCTGCTCGTTGACCTGCCGATTGAACAGAAACAGCTCAAACTTAATAGACGGGTCAAAATAATTGATAAGCCTGCTGTATTCCTCCAGTATTTCCCCCTTATCCTCGATTTCCAAAAGGTCATAGTTTATATCATAAAACTCTACCATTTTTGTATAAAACGTAGAAGTTACCTGACAGATACCGTCCCGATACATCTTTTTGAATGTTATGGTTTTCTGTGCCGTAGTCGGTTTCTCTGCGTTTTTATGGCTGCCTGCAAGCTGCCGTTTCAGCTTGACAAGCCGTTTTCTTTCTGCAAAGTTAAGTCCCGGCTTCGATTTCGTATTTTTCTTATGTCCGTCCGGCTTTTCTGCCGTTTGCTTTTTCTTCAAGCTCATACACCTCCTTTTTCATTCGTTCCGTTTCTTCCAACTGTCTGTAAAGATTTTCTGATTTATAGGGGCGTATCCCCGGCACGAGAAATTTCTGCCGTATCATAAAATACAGAATTTTCTCTGCCGGAAACCCGTCCTTTTCATACATTGCCAGAAAGAAAAACGGCAGCATAAGGGCTACCATAAGAAGTGCCGCTGCCTGCGTACCGAGGATTCCCTTTGTAAAAATATAAAAAGGGATTCCCACTGCACCGGCACTTCCGAAACAAATAAGCTGACGTTTCGTTAAGTTCATCGCCACTTTTGTCTTAATACTGCTTAAATTCTTTGGCACTGCCACTGAAATTGCCATAAGCATCACAGCCGGAACGGGCATGAACCCTCCGGCTGCTTCCTCCTTTCCGTTCTGCAATACCTGCTAATGGGCATTCCAGATTGATTTTGCAAGGGAACCTGTCTTAAATAAACTGAAACACAGGATAACGGTATACGCTGCCACCGACCATAGTGCCGTGTGCAGATTGTCCGCCACCGTAATGCCGGATACCAGCACCGCATAAATTGCCACGCACACCATAATAAAAAATCCCTGAAATGCCAGTGAACAAAGTCCCTTGATATAATTGTTGCCGATACCGCCCCATTCCCTGTTGCTGAATGTCGCAAAGGGAACAGGTGCTACTGAAACATAAAGGTAAATTTCAATCATTCTCCCGTAAAGCATGACGGTAATAAGCAGGGAAATGATTTTCATACATAAGCTGACAATCATGGTTTCGATACCAAGCCCGATCAGTTCTCCGATTTCCATTGTTTCAAGCTGGCTCTCAAACATCGTCTGCAAGGTATCTGCCACGTCAATATTCGTAGAGCCGGAGATAATGCCTCCCGCCCTTGTCACGATATGGTTTCCCACGTCAAAAATAGCCATTGTGATGTCAAACGTATAACTGAGCAGTAAAACAGCAATACACGCTTTGATGAGGTAGCGAAAGAAAAATTCACTTCCTACCTCGTGCATATTATTCTTATCCATGACCATTGTAATCAGCTCATAGCAGAGTATCGCACTGATAATCATACCCGCTATGGGTATCATCACATTTTCCGAAAGATTTTCTATCATGGAAAACACTCCGCTGTTCCACGAGCTGGGTGTTCTGCCAACCTCTCCGGCGATAGTTCCGACTTTCCCATTTACATCTGTAAACATCGTAGAGAGATTGTCCATCACCCACCCTTGCAGCATTTCCTTTATAAATTCAGTTATCTTGTCAAGAATTGCTCCCATGACTTAGGAGAACAGACTTGTAAGCTGTGGAATTACCGTCTGTGCCACAATTACAATACCGCCGCCCGCCATAAGCTGTTTTATCCCCAATTAGGTGTAAAACTCTGCTCGATGGCGGGCGGCGGCGTACAAAAAATCTATATGGTGTTTTTAAGAGAACCGTCCCGGCGGGACAGGTCAGGCAGTGACCTGTTCCACCTCCGGGATGGGTTTGAGATTAAAATGAATTTCGATAGAAATGTGTCTTGTTTTATCTTCGTCAATGCGCTCATGCACGACGATTTCTTTGATTAAGCGGTTGAGGGTGGCTGCGTCCAGCTCTGTGATGTTGGCGTATTCCTGAATGGCTTCCACCCATTGTTTTGCGTCATTGGCAAGCTGGACTTCATCGGACAGCCGCTTTCTGCCCTCGGACACTTTTGTTTTAAGCTCCGTCTGCTCGGTCTGTGTCTTTTCCAGCATGGTGTTGAAATTCTGCTCACTGATACGCCCTGCAATCATATCCTCATAAAGCCGCATTACCATTTTGTCCAGAACCTCAATCCGTTCCTCGTCCCTTGTAAGGGAGCGTTCCATTGCTTCCCGCTGTTCCCGCTGCTCGGCTTCACAGGTATTGGTCAGGCGGTCGGCAACCGCTTCCCCGTCCATCAGGGCAGCTCTGGCACATTCCCGGATTTTCCGCAGCACATGGCTGTAAAGGGTGTCATAATCAATCCGGTGCTGGGTGCAGTGGTTCTTTCCAAAGGCATTGTAGGTCTTGCAGGAGTAAATCTGCTGGGGATGTTTTGCGTTTGTGTAGCGTATCGTCAGCGACTTCCCACACTCGCCGCATTTTATCAGTCCGGCAAACAGGCTGATTTCATTGGTCTGCCCCGGACGCTGGCGGGATTTCAGCTTGTTCTGCACAATGTCAAAGCTCATGCGGTCAATCAGCGGTTCATGCTGTCCCTCCACCACAATCCAGTCCTCCGGCTTCTTTTCCCCAATCGTGCCGATTTTGAAACGGTAGTCTTTTTTCTGGGAAGCAATCGCCCCGGTGTAGACGGGATTCATCAAAAGGTCTTTGATAACGGAGAAGTCCCACATATACCGCCCGTTTTCCGGGTCTTTCTTTTCCCATTTGGTGC
>ERZ827450.586-NODE-586-length-48513-cov-4.166330_pt1 | contig 48513 bp, 54 predicted proteins | sample MGYA00519773_ERZ827450 | MGnify/ENA primary metagenome ERZ827450 (study PRJEB31778, sample SAMEA3449306) | human gut metagenome | biome: human gut; feature: human-associated habitat; material: faeces | place: United Kingdom | collected 2010/2012 ...
AAATCCTTATTTCTTAACTATTCCTGCTCGGATCATCCTTGCCGTCAGAGTTTTCTTATTTATCTATATTAAAATTGTTCTAATAAATTACAGTTTTATCTTCTCCACCAAATGCTTTGCAGATGTATGGATTAGATGTTTTAATTTTATCATTTACTAATGGTTTTCGTCAATATAAACTCCGTAGTATGAGTCAGAATTTTATTGCCACCTTTTATTTTTTTCGTTATAATAAATCTGTTTTATAACAACAATATCTTTGCAACGAAAGGATTTATACATATATGAAACGTAATATCAGATTAACAATCGAATACGATGGTTCTCGTTATCAAGGATGGCAGCGACTTGGTGGTGATTCTAGTGCCAATACAATTCAGGGAAAGCTTGAAGCTGTCCTATCAAAAATGACTGGAGAAGATGTCAATATTAATGGTTCTGGTCGTACCGATGCAGGTGTTCATGCTTATGGACAAGTGGCTAATTTCCATACAAACTGTATGATGTCTCTTGGTGATATCAAAGAGTATCTTACAAAATATCTACCATCAGATATTGGTATTGTTGAAGTTTCTGAAGCTTCCGAACGTTTTCACAGTCGTTTAAATGCAAAAGAAAAAACTTACCTTTACCGTATTGCGATTCCTGGGGTATCGAATGTTTTTGAACGTAAATATCTTTGGTATTTCCCAGAAACTTTGGATGTTAAAAAAATGGAAGAAGCTGCATCTTTGCTCATCGGAACTCATAATTTTAAGGGATTTTCTTCTATTAAAAAGACAAAAAAATCTACGATTCGTACGATTTATGATATCAAGATCAAGAAGACGAAAAAAGAAATCCAGATTACTTATACGGGAAATGGATTCCTGCATAACATGGTCCGAATTCTTACTGGAACTTTAGTTGAAGTTGGATGTGGAAAGATCAAACCTGCAGATATTACAAAGGCTTTGGAATCTACGAAACGCGCCGATGCTGGGATTACCGCTCCACCTCAAGGGTTATTTTTGGTATCTGTAGAATATTAATATTGGTTTATACAAAAAATAAAACAGGGAGGTTTGCTGCTTATAAACAGTACCTCCTTGTTTCATTTTTATCTTATCTTTTTTGCAAACACACTACTTATTTGAGTGCAAAAATTTTATTCTCCCCAGACTTCCTCTGCAATTTCTTTCACTAATTTTAATTTTGCCCACTGTTCTTCTTCTGTTAATTTATTACCAATTGCGCAGGAAGCAAAACCACACTGTGGACTTAAGCATAATCGTTCCAGCGGAATATATTTTGTTGCCTGTTTAATTCTGTTGATCACTTTTTCTTTATCTTCAAGATCTGGTTTCTTTGTTGTGATCAGTCCAAGAACAACTTTCTTGTCTTCGGATACTTTCTTAAGTGGCGCAAAACCTCCAGATCTTTCATCATCATATTCAAGGAAAAGTGCATCCACATTTTCTTTTGCAAATACATAGTCTGCAACTGTATCATACGGACCACTTGTGAAGAATGTAGAATGATAATTTCCACGACAGATATGTGACGTAATTACCATATCTTCTGGTCTTCCTTCTAATGCAAGGTTGTTCACTGTAAGCAGCTGTTTCTTCACATCTTCAAGATCAATTCCTAATGCTTTATATCTTTGTTTTGCAGCATCTCCCACAATTGCTCCCCAAGTACAGTCATCTAACTGAAGATTACGGCATCCTGCTTCATAAAACTGTTTGATCACATCCTGATATGCAACACCAAGATCCTGAATCAGTTCTTCATTTGTCGCATAATATTTTCTTGTCGTTTCAATGTTTGTTGGAACGATCATTTGCTGAAACATCTGTGCTGGTGCAGGAATTGTATATTTTGCAATTGTATTTTCATCTTCAAACTGCTTTAAGTATTTAAAATACTCCACAAATGGATGCTTTTTCGCTTTGATCTTCCCTACCAGATACGTGTCTTCTAAGGAAGCTAATTCTCCATCGAACTGTACTCCACTTCCTGTCTGTTCATGTGCTACGCCTTCAAATCCCCACATAAAATCCAAATGCCAATAAGTTCTTCGAAATTCTCCATCCGTGATCACATGATAACCTAATTCTTTTTGTTTTGCTACTAATTTTGCGATTTCTTCATTTACTATGTTATCATATACTTCTTTTGTGATCTTACTTTCTTTATATTGTGTTGTTGCTTTCTTTAATTCTTCTGTTCTTAAAAAGCTTCCTACATAATCATATCGAAATGGCTCTTTTAATTTACTCATCTGATGTTCTCCTTTGTTTGCCTTGTTTTTAAGCTATACACAGAGTATATCATCACAAAATCATTTTTTAAAATATATATATTTAACGGTTTGCCATATCTTTAAGTTATAGCAAGGAAATTCTCAGACATTAAGTAAATAGGAAAAAACCTGCATATCTAATAGACATACAGGCTCTTTTACCATACTTTACTTTCAATATTATATCTAAGATTAATTAAAATAATCCTTCCTCATTAAAATAATCGATTCTCATTGCATGACGCACATCTTTCATTGTATCCTGTGCCTTCGCTCTTGCAACTTTGGTTCCTTGCTGAAGAATTTCCGCAACTTCTGGAAGTTTTGCTTCCCACATCTTTCTTCTCTCACGGATTGGTTCTAATTCTGCCTGAAGTACTTTATTTAAGAACTTCTTCACTTTCACGTCTCCAAGTCCTCCACGCTGATAGTGAGCTTTTAATTCATCTAAATTTTTGTAGTCCGGTAAGAATTCATCAAAATATTCTGGTTTACAAAATGCATCTAAATAGATAAATACCGGATTTCCCTCTACCTGTCCTGGATCTTCCACTCTTAAATGGTTTGGATCTGTAAACATAGACATAACTTTCTTCTTAATCTCGTTTGGTTCGTCTGATAAGTAAATACAGTTTCCAAGAGATTTACTCATCTTTGCCTTTCCGTCAATACCTGGAAGTCTTAAACATGCTTTATTATCCGGAAGCACGATCTGTGGATCTGTCAGTGTTTCTCCATATACAGAATTAAATTTATGCACGATTTCTTTACACTGTTCTACCATTGGCATCTGGTCTTCTCCAGCTGGTACAACCGTTGCCCTAAATGCTGTGATATCAGCAGCCTGGCTGATCGGATATGTGAAAAATCCAACTGGGATACTTGCTTCAAATTTCTTCTGCTTGATCTCTGTTTTCACTGTTGGGTTTCTCTGTACTCTAGCAACTGTTACTAAGTTCATATAATAAAAAGATAATTCTGTAAGTTCTGGCACCATAGACTGGATAAAGATATTAACTTTCTCTGGATCTAGTCCACATGCAAGATAATCAAGTGCTACCTGCATGATATTCTGTCTTACTTTCTCTGGATGCTCTGCGTTATCTGTCAATGCCTGAGCATCAGCAATCATAATATAAATCTCGTCAAATTTACCGGAATTCTGCAATCTTACTCGTTCTTTTAATGACCCTACGTAATGTCCAACATGCAGTCGTCCTGTTGGTCTGTCTCCTGTTAATATAACCTGTTTCATTGTCTTCTCCTTTTCCGCTTTCCGTATAGATCTTGTATCTCTTTTCTTACAATCTATACTCTTATGTTTTATTGTAAAATTAAATGCTTAAAGTGTCAATATTTCATTGTGAAAAGATTCTCTGTGTGTCCGTATCAGAAAGACATTTATTTTTGTAAAAAAGACATTTTCTATTGACTCCAGAGTAAAAAGCACATATAATGGACAGGATTGATTCTTTATTTTCAAGAAAATATGACATAAAACGTCTTGAAAATATAAAAATAAGGAAAGAAGGAAATTTTAAAATGAAAAACCTATTACAAAAATGGAATAGCTTAAGTCTGATCGTAAGAATCTTAATCGGTCTGATCATTGGTGCTATTCTTGGTATCGCTGCTCCAAAAGCAACTGGACTTGTTTTACTTGGAGATTTATTCGTTGGTGCCCTTCGTGCTGTGGCCCCAATTCTTGTATTTGTACTTGTTATTGCTTCTTTAGCAAACTCTAAGAGCAACGGTGCAAAAAATATGCGTATCGTTATCATCCTTTATATGGTAACAACATTTATCGGTGCCGTTGTTGCAGTATGCGGAAGTTTTCTCTTCCCAGTTACATTACGTCTTGGAAAAGCTGCTACATCCGAAGCTGCTCCTCCAACCGGTGTTTTAGAAGTATTAAAGAATTTATTAATGAACATCGTATCAAACCCTGTTGATTCCCTTGTAAATGCAAACTACATCGGTATCCTTGCATGGGCTGTCGTTTTTGGACTTGCATTAAAAGCTGCAACTCCTGGAACAAAGAAAGCGCTTCACGATATCTCTGCGGCAGTTACAAAAGCTGTACACTGGATCATCAACTGTGCTCCATTCGGTATTCTTGGTCTTGTATATAACACAGTATCTACAAATGGTTTAAGTATCTTTACTGATTATGGTAAATTATTAGCTTTATTAGTTGGATGTATGTTATTTACTGTATTTGTGACGAATCCAATCATAGTATTTGGCTTACTTCGCAAAAACCCATACCCACTGATCTTAAAATGTTTAAAAGAAAGTGGTTTAACAGCATTCTTTACTAGAAGTTCTGCTGCCAATATTCCTATGAATATGGCTCTTTGTGAGGAACTTGGATTAAATGAGGATAACTATTCTGTATCTATCCCTCTTGGTTCTACGATCAACATGGATGGCGCAGCGATCACGATCACAGTTATGACGCTTGCAGCTGCACATACAATGGGAATTTCCGTTGATATTCCTACAGCGATCATCTTAAGTGTCTTATCTGCAGTTTCTGCATGTGGTGCTTCTGGTGTTGCCGGTGGATCTTTACTGTTAATCCCTCTTGCATGTTCTTTATTTGGTATCTCAAATGAGATTGCTATGCAGGTTGTTGGTGTTGGATTCATCATCGGAGTTGTACAGGATTCTGTTGAAACTTGCTTAAACTCTTCTTCTGATGTACTGCTTACAGCGACTGCTGAATTATATCAGAGAAGAAAAGCTGGGGAAGATATTGTATTGATTCCGAATAAATAAAAAACTTACGAATAAATAAAATTTGTCGAAATATATAAAAAATAGATTGTTTCCCTTGGACTCACTCTCGTTCAGATTCGCACGTAGCGGACACTAAATTCGACAGCGACGATAAATCGTCACTGCTCATTAAGTGCCGACGAGCTCATATGATCCAAGGGAAACAATCTATTTTATATATATTTAAATTTTGTTTATTGGTAAGCTGTAGGTATGAGTGACTGCTGATGGGAATTGGATTTTCATATCTCTCCTTCGTATTTTAATTGAAATGGAAGAAAGATTGCCTGTTCTAAGTCTTGTTCTACTTCTTTTCTCTGTTCTTCCATCATCAACTCTGAGTTTGCTGCTGTCACATAGCTTCCTTTTCCATGAACTGTTACTGTAAAGCCTTCTCTTTCTAGTTCATCGTAAGCTTTCTTTACCGTTAAGACACTGATCTTTAATTCCTTTGACAATGCACGAACCGATGGCAGCTGGTCATTTTGCTTTAGGTCTCCCTTACGGATCATTGTTTTGATCTGATCTATGATCTGCTCGTAGATTGGAACCAGGGATGATATGTTGATTATGATCTTGAAAAACACGTATCTTCAGGTATAAATAGACACAGAAATATAGATAGGAGTACGAAATGATAGAATTCCATAGGCTTTTTTCAAGTTCGCAGCAAACTTGGTCGGTTGTTTGAATCCGCGTAGCGGATGAGTTACCGAAGGAAAGTTTGCGAATCAGCGACCTGCAAAAAAGCCGTCAATGGAATTCGTTTTTCGTACTCCTATCTATATTTCTGTGTCTATTTATACTCGACGCACTACTGTATTTTCAACTTAATTTTTCCCATCCATCAATCCAAACTGTATCGTCACACAAGTAGCAATGATCAGTCCGAACATATAAAATGAATATTTCAGCACACTAAGTGGAGAAACATTGGCAAGTGCTGTGATCATCAGCATTCCTCCGTCATGTGGCATTAATGAGATAAATGCGCAGGCAAAGATATCTACCAGACTGGCAAGTCTTTTTGGTGCGATCTTATATTTTGCACCGATTTCTTTTGCGATCGGACATGTTACAATAATGGCGATCGTATTATTGACCATTGCTGCAGAAAGGATTCCGGACATTAGACCGATTCCGTATTCTGCACCACGTCTGCTCTTGATCTTATCACTGATTGCTTCTACCAGCCATTCAACACCGCCATATTCACGGACAAGTCCAATAATACCAGATACTAAAATTGCAACCATACTGATACTGAACATATCACTCATACCATTTCCAATTGCCTGAATCCAGTCAAAGAATCCACAACTTCCAACACACAGTCCGATAATTCCTGCAGAAAGGATTCCAACAAAAAGTACAACCGCAACGTTAATTCCCATCAACGCTGCTCCAAGAACGATAAGATAAGGAAGAACTTCTATGATATTATAGCTTCCTGCCTTGATTGCTCCACTTCCAGTACCGCCGATGACTGAATAAAGGATCATTGCCACGATCGCAGCTGGCAGTGCGATAAAGAAGTTCATCTTAAACTTATCTTTCATCTCAGAACCGCATCCTTCTGCCGCCGAAATTGTTGTATCTGAAATCATAGAAAGGTTATCTCCAAAATAAGAACCTCCGATCACTGCTGCACCAACGATCGCAACATTTAAGTGTGCTCCCTGTGCCACATTGATCGCGATCGGTGCCATTGCTGCAATCGTTCCCATGGATGTTCCTATCGATGTTGCCATTATCATTTGTACACATATTGTTCTGGTCGTTACTACTAAAAGAATACATTTCTGTATTTTTTTCCTTTTGTTCATATGCTTTAGCTACAAATTTTTTTTTAACTTCTTTTATTTCATCCTGTATTCCTGTTTTATATATAAAAGTAATCTTATATGGATCTTTATTACCATTTTCATCAAAACCACCTACAATGGCTTTTTCAACTATACTTTCAAAAACAACTCTATCAAATTCTTCCAGAATCGGATTGTTCATTATATTCTTTCTAAATTCACTAATTCTGTTAGAAATATTATCTTTTTCATCTAATTGTTTCTTAAGATATTTTAACTCATTCTTTTTATTTAATAAAGTAGTTTTTAATAATCTTTCATTTTCTTCATAAATATCTTGGGATATTGTTCCATTCAAATATTCATTTAATAATTTATTTCTTCGCACCTTAATCTTTTGAATTGATTCATCTGTCTGTTTAATTGCCTCTTCTATTTTTTCTTTTTTTAAAATTGTTTTTATTTTTGCTAATAAATCTTCTAAGACATCTTGCTTATTATCACATAACCTATTATAAGATTCTACAAAAGCTTCTTCTAAAACACTTTCAGAAATTGCTTTTGCATTTGGACAATATTTCACTCCCTTCCTACATGGTTCTGAACAATACCATACTGCTTTAGAATATTTTGAATTACTGTGCCATTGCTTTCTTACTAAATTTTTTCCGCAATAACCACATTTTAGCATAGAACTAAATGCATATCTTCTATTGATTACAACTTGATCTGTTCCATTAGCAAGTTTCTTTGTACTTTTAGCCTTACGTAATTTCTGTGCTTTATCAAAAATTTCTTTTGAAACAATCGGTTCATGATGGTCTATTACATAATATTTATCTTCCTCTCCATTATTATGTAATCTTCGTTTTGAAATAGGATCAATCGTAAAAGTCTTCCCTTGCAACATGTCTCCTTTATATTTCTCATTTTTTATGATACCTAGAACGGTTGGTGCTGACCATTCAACGTTGTTTATCGTAAAAATTCCTTTTTTATTTAGTTCATTAGCGATCACTCTTCCTCCTGCCCCTTCTAAATATCTATTGAAAATATACCTTACCGCTGTTGCTTCTTCTTCTACAATTTTTAGCTGCCTTGTTTCTTTATCAACCTCATATCCAAAACAACGATGGGATCCTACCATTTCACCTCTTTTCATTTTCATCTTAAGTCCTTTTTTCACATATGCAGAGGTATTTTCTACTTCTTGTTGTGCTACAGAACTTAAAATTGTTGTCAAAAATTCGCCGTCTTTTAACGTATTAATTTTTTCAACTTCAAAATAAACTGCCACGTTCATTTCTTTTAACATTCTGACATATTTCAATGTGTCTAATGTATTTCTTGCAAATCTTGGTATACTTTTCGTTATAATCATATCGATTTCGCCATTTGTACAATCTTCTATTAATCTTTTAAAATCATTTCTTTTTTTTACATTCGTTCCTGTGATTGCTTTATCCGCATAAATCCCAACAAATTCCCACTCATCATTTTTTTCAATTAAATCTGTATAGTACTTTATCATAGAATTATAACTTTTGATTTGATCTTCACTGTCTGTGCTAACTCTACAATATGCGGCAACTCTCAATTTACGAACTGTTTTACGAAAAGCTCCTAAAGCTACTTTATTTCCTTTTATAAATTTGATTTCCATTTTTTATCCTTTGACATATTATAATGCTACACATTTTAACGAACACAATTTTTCACGTCAAATAACTAAATCTGACACAATTTTATACTCTTCCATTAATTTCTTTTTTATCTTTTCATACTCCTTTTCATTAATTAATTCTTTTCTTAATAATTGTTTTAACATAGCTATTTGCATGCTATATTTTAATATTTCATCTTCTTCCATAAATCAATTCCTTCCTATTAAATAGAATATTAATCCTACAAGCATCCCTGGAACCAGGACCGCATTGGAATCTCACCATCTCTATGGACTGATCTGTATCAGAAGTATCATTATTTAAAGGCAACATCTTCGCCAAAGATTTTCCATTTTCTTTTTACAATCAGATATTTATCCGCTCCGATTTATCTTCTTCAACTTTGCGCCACCGTGGCACAAAGTACATCAAATGAATAATTCATCATCATGGCGTATCCATTGAAGGGCTTTGTTGTCTTACACGTCTTGTAGGATTATATTTAGTTATCAATGTACCATTAAGGGAATTTTTCCCTTCTACATATATCTCGATCTGATTTACCTATATGTTCGGTTTTTCAACGTATTTTTTAAAGAAATTAATTCTTCCATTTTTTGTTTTATTTTTCTCTTTATCTGTGTTATATTGGCTATATATCATAAACAGATGTTCGAAATGGAGGTACTGACTACGGCTAAGTTAAATAAAATCAAACAAGATACTATATTAAAAAATTTTTGGAAAAACAATGACCGATTTGCTGATCTTTTTAATACTTTCTTATTTAATGGCAAAGAAATATTAAAACCTGATGATCTAACAGAAGTAGATACTGATGTTTCTTCCATGTTAAAATTCAATGGTCATGTTGAAACTGTCCAAAAAATATTAGATGTAGTAAAAAAGACAGCTTATGGAATCGACTTTATGATTCTAGGTCTTGAAAATCAATCTCATATTCATTATGCAATGCCATTACGTCATATGATAGGGGATGCATTTTCTTATCAAAAGGAGTATAATGAGATTGTAGCTAAGAATAAAAAAGAAAGAAACTTTGCTTCTACGGATGAATTTTTATCAAAATTCAGAAAAACAGATCGTCTGCATGGAATGGTAACACTTTGCATATACTATGGCGAAAAGGAGTGGGATGGTCCACTTTCATTAGTTGATATGTTAGATATTCCTGATAAGTTAAAATTTATTTTTTCTGATTATAAATTTAATCTTATCCAAATGCGGTCTTGTAACAATTTACATTTTCATAACTACGATATAAATACTGTATTTGATCTTAGCAGTTCTATTTATAATCGTGATTATGAGAAAATCAACAAATTATACAAAAATCAACCAATTTCTCCAGAACTTGCACTGGTAGTTGGAGCAATTACAGAATCCCAGAAACTTATTGATCACGCTTTAGAGAATGAGAAGAAAGGGGCGATTAATATGTGTACCGCTTTAGAAGAACTAAAAAAAGAGGGCGTGCAGGAAGGTCTGCAAGAGGGCGAAGTAAAAGGAATTATTCAAACTTGCAAATTGTTTAATCCTGATCACGAAGCTGCCCTTAAGCTTATCATGGATAAATTTTCTTTGTCACAGGAAACAGCTCTTGCTTATATTAAAAAATATTGGTAATTAAAAAGAGACAACTTTGCGCCACCATGGCGCAAAGTTACCTCTTCTCTATTTATTAAATTTTTCTTATCTGCATGGAATATCCTCTATTGCACAACAAATAATTGATGCAAGGTTATTTATAAAATCTTCTGTTACTTTATCGGTTCCACACATATTGGAAGGATGTCCAATTGCATTTCTCAACGCAGTAAATTGATCTTCATTCTCATCAGTTCTTGCCCCTGGGCGAGTACAATGAGATAATTCCAATCTTATTTCAACTCTAGAACAATTGTCCGAAATATATCTTACAACTTGCTTTTGGGTTTCTCTTTGGCTAGAATTTATTTCCTTTACCAAACTCATTAGATAGGCATACATAGCCATATACTTTTGAACCATATTTTCTACTTGAAGTAATGCAAATAAAATATCATATTTTTCTTTTCTTATTTCATAATTTGAAATGTCAACATCTTGCACCCATTTTCGCAAAATTTCATTTCCGTTATCAAATGTAAGATGACGAGTTACAGAATCTTTGATTTGAACAGAATCCCTTACTTCAATATGATTTGCTTCCAATAAGTTTATTGTTGATAAACGAATAGCTGGTTTAAGTAAAACACATGAGTAGTTAAAATTGTTTTTCAGAAGAGCAATCATTATATTGCTTAAGTAAAGAGATAAATAATCCAATATTTCAGAAATCTGATCTTTTGTAATTTTAAGCGAATCGTGCAAATAAAAAGTAGCTTTACTAATATCTGCTGTTATCACTATTTTTCTTATAAATCGATCATTATCAAGTGGATATTCCGCATTTTTTTCAAACGAAAAAGAATCCATATTTCCCTCGTGCTTTACGCCTACAATATCAAAACTAACATAATTATTACTTCCCATATTTTTTCTCCTCTTTTTAAACCGTTTCTCTCTTGGACTTCTTGATTTCATTATATATTCTTCAATACCATTTCATTAAATCGAGATAATTCTGGGTCTACTTCAAAACCTGCATATCCAATATCCAATGATGGGGTATCTTCCTCAACAGCTTCTGTTTCCATCACTTCATTTATCAAACCAGTTCGTTGTAACCGTTTAAATACAGAATGCACATGTTTATTTGGAAATTTATTTCGAAACTCTCTACTGAATTCAGCCCAATTCTGATACACTAATCTTCCTTTATATTTATTTGAATACTCTTTAAAAAATGACAAGTATTCTAATTCTCTATATGAAAGAGAGTTTATTAATTCCAAATACTCATCAAACTCATCTACAGATATTTTATCTTTATCATTCAAATATCCATTTACCAATAAATTGCCATAAAACTTTACTTTATCTCCATTTGACAATTTATCAACTGCATTTTTTGTTTTCGCAAACCCCATAATGAATTCTACATCATTTACCATATCTGATGTAACTGTTCCAAGAGATGCTTGTCCAATAACTTCTAAAAGTTTTTGTTGCTTTTTACTCTGAAAATCTGATAAAACACTTTCTAAAGAATCGTCAATCAAATCCCCAATAAACGGCATTTCCTTCATTAATGAGATAAATGCTGAAATTACTGGATTATGTTTCACATCTATTACCATATCTATATTTTCAAGTTCTAATTTTGCCTCACTAATCATTTCTTTTGAATCCATATGATTTTCCTCCCATTTTAAATTTTTAATTTTATTGTATCCATCAAGAAAAATCAGCGTAATTTACAATTTCCGTTCTACATTACGATGACTATTTTTATTAAATTTCAAACTTTGCGCCACGATGGCGCAAAGTTTGCTCATTTTATTATTGATTTAATATGGTTGAATCACAAGCCGAGAGAAGTGCTTTTGCATAATTTCTACCACATCTTTTCACCAATTTTTTGTTTATGATGAAACACCAAATCATTATAAATAAAAGTGTGATTATTGCAGCACTGATAAGTACTTCATATGAAAGTGATAATATTTCCTTCCGTTTCAATACAATACTTACAATATTTATCCCTAAATTCAATATTGCAAATCCCAATGCATATGCTTTAACTCCCAACAGATTATAGGAAGTTCCAAAGTTAATATTTTCTTCATTTATCAAAGAAAACTGTGTAACATCTCTAGTCTTAGCTATCAGCCATGTCACTGCTGTCTCTACCATTGGTTTCATCTCATCATCATCACTTGAAACTTGAAAATCTTCAATCTTGTTTTCAAAAAATCTATAATATCTGTCCTTTGTCATTTTCTCCAATGTCGTATCACTTGGCAACAAATATTGTTGTGCCGGTAACAAATCCGGATAACATTTCCTCATTGCTTTAGGTCCCAATGTCCTAGAAAATATGATAAAGGTATTGCATAATGAATATACAATAATAATCGTTATAACCGTCGTTGACAGCTCTTTCATTTCCGGCACCAACAAATATAAGTTCGTCAGTCCTGGAGCAAAAAGTAAAATCATCACGCTAATTCTAGCTCTTAAATTGTATGAATTAAATGATAAAAATAAATCTTTTATTGTATTTTCCTCCCATTTTCCTTTACTTTGATAAAACATTCTTCAAGTCGCTCTTCGATAGAGCAACTTGAATTTGAATGATATAATAGTATCTCTGATTCCGTAGGATCAAAATCAAAACCGAATTCTTTCCCATCGTACAAATTTACATACCCTTTTGGATCACATTCATCCAACTTTGCAATCAGTAAGTTGTGATTCGGCAAATAGAAATCCATAATCTTTATTCTTGCCTGGCAAGTAATTGCAACTAAATTTTTCTCTTTAAATTTTTTCTGTTGCAATATTCTTTGTACAAAATTATTGTGTCCCACAATAAAACATACATCGATAATATCTTCCGGAATTCCTACTAATTCTATAAACTGTTTATGATTAATTATCTTTGTACTCACATGAAAAATATCGTAGATATATTTCCGTCTAAAATTTAGTTCCTTTTCCATGCGCTTGTCCAATAAATATCTCATCTAAACCCCTAACGTCTTTCCTGTAGTATAAGATTTCTTTTCAAAAATTTTTTCATCAACTTCGATATCTCCACATTTTCTTGTGTTTTTTACTCGATATCCTTTATACTTTTTGTCATCTAGTTTATCTGAACCACCGTTTGTAGAACCCGTGTTATCTGAAACGAGATATAATGTTTTTATTGGATTTCCTTTGCTTTCAAAGATTTTCTCTGCTTGTTTTTCTTTTCCATGATGTGGAAGCTGAATACAGTCATATTGCGATAATTTATCCTCGATCGCAGAAAATGAACTATCACCGCAAAGTAAAACTTTACGTGATCCGATTGTTACAGATACCTGCAAACTTGTTGCATTCACTGCCGTTTCTCCGTCCATCGTATCACCTTCTCTACCATCCAGTCGTTTTGCTACTGTCCCAAGCATATAATCCTTGTCTGGTCCAACGATTTCAACGCCATCACATAATGCAGGTTTTTCCTCATAAACATCATAAATGGGTTCTCCTGACAACTGTGCGATGTTGTCATATTTATCCAAAATCTCCTCTATGATGCCATTTTCTGTTCTTCTTCCATCATCAATAATTTTTAAGATGTCCTTTTTATATTTTAGAAGCAGCGTTGTATAAATGCCAGACAATTTCTTTTGCTCCAACAGCTTTGGAATTCCATCAAAATGATCTGAATCGTTGTGTGAAAGAATCAACTTTGCTTGATCATATCCATGATCATCCATATATTCTATCACTCTCAGAGCATGTTCTTCTGATCCACAATCATAAATTATAAGTTCATCCCCTGTATCAATGATAAAACAATCTCCATAGTTTTTTTCTTCACATTCAGCATAATGTCCTTTTGAACTTAAAACTAAAATCTGCATAATTTAATCCTCCTGTCTTACTTTTATTCCTTACTGTTCGTTTCTCGATATCTAATTTTTTGCCATTCTCAACATCCATAGTTCATCACCTCTTTTCATTTTTTCTTTTTGTTAGCACTCACGGCCGTTGACTGCTGATGAGTAAAATATAACAGTATCACCTTCCATTGTCAATACATTTTTGCTTAATTGTAAAATTTTTTTTGAGTAACTGACAAAAATAATATTGATTTCCGAACTATTTTATTATATAATTCCATTATGATATATTAGGAGGAAATTATGTTTACTTGTGTAAAATTGAAAAACTTTAAATCATTCAATGATATAACCTTAGATTTAACGGATAAAAATAATCGTCCAAAATCATTAGTTTTAATTTATGGAGAAAATGGAATTGGTAAATCGAATCTAGCTTCTGCTTTTTATATGTTATCCGAAACATTACGTACAATGGAATTTCGCGATCTCATGCAAGAGATTTTTAACAACAAACCTAAAAATATTTCCGATAGCGAATTAAGGTCATTATTTACAAGTCGTTTTAAAGATATTGAAACTTTAATTAACGAAAATAAAACTGTCGATTCTACAGAAAATTTATATATGGAATTCCATCTTGATATTAAAGGAAAAAATGCAAAATATATCTTAGAAATGAATAATTCTGAAATTGTACATGAATCACTAGACTGTATTTTAGCCAAAAACAAAGGACATGCCATCGATATATCTCCTAAGCGTGCTTTTTTAAGTGAAAAAATTTTTAAAGATAAATCAATAATTGATGATTTTAAATTACTTATTGATAAATTTTGGGGAAAGCATTCCTTTTTGGCTATCCTTATGCATGAATATTCTGACAAATCCGCTCATTACTATAAAGATAAGATATCTAAAAATTTACTTGATATTTTATTTTATCTCCGTAGAATGTCTTGTAATTTAAAAATTGGAAATCATGCAGAATATGGTTTAATCGGGTTGCCTAATTATTATCTTAAAAATTTTGATCATGGCGAAATCAAAACAAAAGAAGTTGGTAAATTACTTCGTGCTGAAACAATGTTAAATAAATTTTTTACATCGACATATAGAGATATCGAAGGAATTTATTATGATAAAGAATCTACAGAAAATGACACTATTAAATATACTCTCTATGTAAGAAAAAATATTTGTGGCACAATACGTAATATCAATTTTGATCTTGAATCTACAGGTACTCAAGCACTCTTAAGATTGTTACCTTTTTTACTAGCATCTATAGAAGGTTCTACTGTAATTATTGATGAATTTGACTCTGGTATACACGATTTATTGTCCAGATCCTTAATTAAATCCATTTTTAAAGATATCTCAGGTCAGTTAATTATGACAACTCACAATACTTCTTTAATGGATAATACAACATCCGTTGATAATAATCCATCATTACCTGACATTCCTGCAGAATGTATTTATACTATCAATGAAGATGATTCCAACGGTCAAAAAAGGATTTCTTGTATTTTAGAGCATAATAACAAACTAAATTCTAATTCCAACATAAGAAAACAATATGTCCAAGGAAAATACCATGGAATTCCTGATAACATTTCCTTAGACTTTAAAGAATTGACAAATTTACTTTTACAAAACAAAGAAGAGGACTCTGTGTTATAATGACACAATCCTCTTCTTTCTTTACATGCAACGATTATTAATTTTTCTTGTAATAGATTTAGCTTCTTGAACTAAATCGTAATCCCAATTCTCAGAATTTTCTTCTACTTCATGTGCCAATACTTTTCCCAGCATGATAATCTCATCAATCTCTCCTGAATTCTCTTCATCTAATTTTATAGATATAATATCATTTTCTTCTATATCAGAAGCTTTATGAACTTCTTTCATTACCGCTGTTGTATCATTTTCTTTTGCTATTACTTGAACAATTGCTTTTTCATTTTTAGCCATATCCTTACCTCTGCTTTCCAATTTTATTTATACTATTTCTATTTCCTAGCCATAGCATACCACAATAATCAATTTTTGCATAACTACTTTGCGCCACCGTGGCACAAAGTTATTATTTTATCTATAAATTTAATAAAATTCATCCATTTCCCCAATATTTAGATTAATAGTATTTTGTACTTTCTGTCACATTATATTTATCTACTATGAAAAGAGAACTTTACGCCACGGTGGCGCAAAGTTCCCTCTTTTAATTTCCAATCTTAAAATTCAAAGTCTTAATCAATAATTTAGTCTGTAATCTTCGTTTTAAAGTTTCATCTACACAATAATGGATCTGTCCATATTCATCATACATTTTTCTTCTTGATAAATTGTCAATGTATCCGTCATAGTGTTTTAAAACTTCTTCAACCGCATCAACATCTCCTTTTGTTGCTTCTTTAATTGTTTCAAATGGTAATAAATTGTACTGGAATTCACATTTCTGACTCATCTGCTTTTTCCTCCATAACATCCTTTAATATTTCCAAGGATCGTTTTCGATGTTCATTTACTGTGCTTCGAACTAATTTCATCTTTCTCGCAATCTCCGCATCACTCATTCCCATAAAATAAGATAATAAAATTACATCTCTTTTTCTCTTTGTTAATGAAGTTAAAGCTTCTGCTATTAACGCATCTTTTACTTCAATATCGTAATTTAATACCTGAAACTTATAACTCTCTAAATCATATTCATCGTGTGTAGCCAACTGATCCAACTCCTTCTGGGATAATTCCGATAACATAACTTCATTTTTGCGTAAATATTCTATATGTCTTATGTAATCTATTTTTTCTCCTTTTAATGCTAGTTTGCATAGACGATCAAATTGGTGCTGAATCGTTTCCTCAAATTGTGAAGGAGATTTCCCCATAAAAGTTCACCTCCTTCCCATTTGGATAAGGTTCAGAGTGAATTTCTTGCTCACTCCTACTCCCGATTAGATATATCCAAATGTTCGGTTTAGATAAGTTTTTATATGTTTTTGTAAAAAAAAAGCGTTCGGACCATCACTTCGATTAATCCAAAACGCTTTTTCTCCACTTCTGTTTTGTGTTCTTTATGGAATTTTCTTTTATAAAATTTATTTTTTTGTAAGATGATATTCTCATCAATTACACAAATTTATTCGGCATATCCATTCGGATGGGTACTATGCTATTTCCAAGCTGTAGATATGATATCTTCCAGACTATTAAGTTCTGGTTTCCATCCTAATACTTCTTTTGCCTTATCACTGGATACAATTAAGATATCTGGAACACCTGCTCTTCGTTTCTCTTCCACTGCTTTAATTGGAAGACCTGTTACTTTTCTCTCAGTTTCAATAACTTCTTTCACCGTGAATCCAACTCCATTTCCAAGATTGAAAATATTGCTTTCTCCACCATTGATCAGATATTTCACTGCTAAAAATATGTGCCTGCGCTAAATCAGTTACATGAATATAATCTCTCACACATGTTCCATCTTTTGTATCATAATCCGTTCCAAAAATGCTAATATGATCTCTCTTACCATTTGAAGCCTACAAAATCAATGGAATCAAATGTGATTCTGGATTATGTGCTTCCCCTATCTTTCCACTTACATGCGCTCCGGCCGCATTAAAATATCTTAAAGAAATAAATCTTAATCCATATGCTGCTTTGCCAACCCACTTAAACACTTTTCCATAGAATCTCTTTCTATACATTTTTCCTGCAGTCACGGAACTCTCATTAATCACTTTAAATCACGTTATCATGTCACGATTCATCAATACCTGCTTGAATTACGCCTAAAAGAGTCTTGTGAATTGTTAAAAATTCGAATCTTTCGATTAAAGAAATGGAAATTCAGTGTGGATTTCTATTTCTAGACCCTAATTATTATTCAAAGACTTTCAAAAAATGTATCATCGTTCTCCTGTGCAGCATCAAACTTCTTTAATCTTATAACAAAATATTACTATTTATTTTATCACAAATTACTATTAATATAATAAATCAAAAAATCAGAAAATCTACATTAACAAAGAAATAGGACTTGGCACATTACTACTTATACGCCAAGCCTTATTTCATTGAAATCCATTATTATCTATTGAATATTAAAATCATCAAAATTAATGGAAAAAATAATACTATTAACTGCAATAGAAAATCTAATATCAATACTTTGTCTTGCTCCCTATTTTAATACCTTATTAAAAATTCCTTTATCTTTGAAGTATTTAAAAGATTGCATATATTGATTATCTTTTATCTCCTTATTGTATATCATTGTCCTTATCCGCAATTACAGACTCTAAAAAAACAACATATTCTTCGAATTGTTTTATTCCGGTTTCTGTTATTTGATACTGTGTTACACCTTTCCCATTTATTAGTTTTTTTTCAGATTTAATATACTCCCACCCTTCTAATTTCTTCAACTGTACACTCAAATTACCATCTGATGCATTTGTTAAGTTTTTTAATTCTGTGAAAAACAATTTTTTTGAAATTAGGTTACTTATAATCTGTAATCTGAGTTTAGAACAAAAAACTTCCTGTATTTGATATCCTTTCATTCTGCACTATATCCTCTTTCAATTATAATCATTTTTTCTTATAGACTTTGCTAATATCATATATCCAATGATAATCACAAAAGAATAATACAAATCTTGATAGTGTATCGTTATATTTTCTATTGATAATTCTTTATCTATAGAAAATGCTATCAAATAAACTGCTAAATTAATCAAAGCGTACACAATATACATTTTATTATCACGCACAAAACTAACAATCAAAAAAGATACACTCACTAGTATGATTGATAAAAATACTTCTAAATTCATCAGCATTTCCATCATTTTATCAACTTGAAAAGCTTCATTACTCGAAGCAAATGAGCTAATAATCCCTGCAATCCATAAAATTACTGGTATCACAACTACACCAATTCCGTAAATATATAGTATTGTCTGATAATATTGATTTGCATTACTTTTTTCCTCTTTATATATTCGTAAGATATAATATGCCAAATACATAAAACATATTAAATGAATAATATACATCTCTGGTAGCAATCTTTGATATAAACTAGCAATTAAACTAAACACAATTGTTATAAGATTAATAATTGCATAATTTTTAAAAAATTGTCCCAATTTATCAATTGGATTCTTAGCTCCATCAATCGCAGCTCGAATGATTCTAAAATCTTCTTCATAACTTTTATTTTCCATTTTCTCACCTCCTCTTTATTTTTTAAAGAAACTTTATTTTTTAAAGTTTGTGTTATTATATTTCATTTATATTTTTTGTCAATACATTTTATTTACTCATTTCCATAATAGATTATCTATTATCAAGTAATTCTAAATAAAAATTTAACTCGGAAAACAAGCAATACCTTTGTTCTCCTTTATAATATCGAATTTCTTTAATCTTGTAAATCAATATTAGTATTTTTTTCTATGTATTGTTTTTCTATATACATAGTGTTATAATTAAGTATATAAAAATTTTTATTAAATGATGGAGAAAATAATGGCAAAGAAAAGTTTTTATAAAATTGAAATGTTATTTTTGAAGGTTCTAGAACAAGAAGACTGTTATGGATATCAGCTAACACAATCTATACAAGATATCACAAACGGACAAATCAAAATCGCAGAAGGTACCATGTATCCAATTCTTTATAAATTACAAGACAAAGGTTACATCTCTGATCGACAAGTCAAGGTTGGAAAACGCCAAACCAGAGTTTACTATCATTTAGAGCCTGCAGGAAAAGAATATCTTTCTCAGTTAACACATGATTATTATCAAATGATAGATGCTATTCAATCTATCTTAGGGCCAAGAAAGTAAAAAACAATAAGGAGAGGAGCATATTATGACGATAGCACATAAATACATACAACAATGCAAAAGTTTGTTCCCTGTTTACGGAAAATTAGAGCGTACTTTTTTAAATCGATTAAAAGTACAAGTAAACGAACATTTAGACTTATTTCCTGATATAAGCTATGACGAATTAGTTAAACAATTCGGATCACCTCGTGAAGTTGTTATGGAATACTATGATAATATAGAAGATGATTATTTATTAAGTAAAATTGATCTAGCAAAAAAAGTCAAAAAGTTTTTACTTTTTATTGCAGTTTTATTTTTAGTTTACTTTTTTTATCAAAGTTATACAACATATCAGGCTCTAAATTTAATTAAAGATCAACAAATAATATATGAAAAACAAGGAACAATTGAAGAAACAAAATAAGTCAAAGAGGAGTTTATTATGAAAAAAATTACAATTTTATTTTTTAGCATTTTACTTATGTTAAGCTTAAATACTAATATTTACGCTTCTGAATCAATGGATTCTAACGAATATTCTATTATAGAAACTTTTTCAGATGGTAGTTATATCAAATCTGTTTTGATTGATGATTCAACAGATTGTTCATCACTAGCACGTAAAACATCAACAAAAACCGGACGTAGAGTATACTCTTACGAATCTTCTTCTGGAAAGCTCTTATGGACACTTACAATTACTGGTACTTTTTCATATACTGGTTCATCATCCAAATGTACTAAATCAGAAATTTCTACAACTTGTCCTGCAAGTAACTGGAAACTTTCAGAGAAAAAAGCATATACATCTGGCTCATCAGCTAAGGCAACTGCATCGTTCAAGCAGTATAAAAAAGATGTATATCTTCAAACAATTACAAGAACTGTTACTCTTAGTTGTAATAAATCTGGAAAATTATATTAATAGTAAAATTGGATAATTACACCTTCATACTAATTGCTATATAGAGAATACAGACTTGATCTTCATGTCTTGTATTCTCTTATATTCTTATTGCACTCCTTTTTGTGGTACATTGTCATTTTTTATCTCATTTCCATCCAAATCCCTTAATTTATTATCCTCTTGTTTTTTTTCTTCTTCCTTTCTTGTATCTGATTTTTCTGTTGATTCTTCTTTTTTGTCTTGTCTCATTTTTTGTTGTGTACTTACCCTCTGTTTCTGCTGTGCCTGTTTTGCTTTCTGATCAGAACATGATCTTAGTAAAAAACTCATGCAGCTTAATAAAACCAGTAGTCCAACTGCTATGATCAAAAATTCTTTCTTCTGTTTTCTATCCATAAAAAATCTCCTTTCCTACTTTGAAATGATCCAGAATGGTCCTCCTGCATCTGCTCCACTTCTTGCTTCATTGTATACAATATTAAAATCCCATGCTTTATTTCTTGCTTTGCTTCCACAATCAGCAACTAAGATTTTTCCATCACTTGTCATACCTCTTAGTACAATATAATGTCCACCATTTGTAAAATGTCCCTTTGCCATGATTGCAACAACCAGCTTTTTTTCTGATAATGCCTGACTTAATGCTAATCGATTTTTTCCAATTCCTTTACATTTTAAATGGTACTGCTTGGCTAATGCCGGAATCACAGAATGTGACCATCCTGATCCCTTGATATAATATCCATGTTTGGCTCCCCACTGGCATGTCGTTAACGGACTGACTTTCTTTGAAAGTGTACTGATACAGATTGCCATGCTTGTGGGACCACATCCTGCAGCACCAACTGTATTTCCACCAAAATCTGTACCACCCCATCTTGGATCAGCCTGTGAATAATACACTACATCCACTCCACCATTGCCGGACAACATAGTAGTTCCGCCTACATTATTATATGTATAATATCTCATGACTAGCTGGGCATGTTCTGGTGTTCCTTTCGCTCCTTCTGGCATTCTTGTCCGACTGTATTCCTGACTTAATGCAAGTGTATAAACACCACCATGCTGATTAATCCAGGTGATCCATCCCGACATTCCGTAATTATATCCTTGAAGTGCTACCATAATTCTTCCAATATCATATGGATTTTCAACCTTTGCTGCCTTTAGGGCATCTCTTAGTTCCTGAACTCCAGCGTTAATTGAACATTCTCCATGTCCTTTTGGAATTCCTCCTGGACTATGGCTGTGTCCACCATTATTATTTTTCGTCTGAATACAGTATAATCCATATGATCCCTCCGCTGCTTGCATTGGGTCTGGCTCTGCTCCTCCAGATTCCTGCATCATCAACGCTAATGCTAAATCTGTATATTCTCCAATTTTATACTGATCGCAATATTTTTGTACCATCGGTCTCCATTTTTCTACTTCTGGGCTTAAGCTTGCCGATTGTGTATTTTGATTTTGTATCGTAACTCCTGCAGAAAATATAACGATCACTAGCAAAATAGGTAACAACAAGCAAAAAAGTGGAAGTAATGCTGGCAGGATCATCCCCATTGCAGCAATAATCTGTATTTTTATTTTTGACAGAATCATATTCATTGGTACTGATGCAACTGTTTTTGCAATTTCTTTTCCTTCTTCTTCATCTCCCTGCACATACAACATACTGCTCTTTACCAGATTTAGTCCTGCCATTTTTCTTTGATAGACACTTTGTTTCTTTACATCTTTTGCTATTTTTACAATCTTTTTTTCTATCTTCTGATCTGCCTTGGATGTAATCTTCCCATAAATTCCTTTTGCTCTTTGTAGAATTCCTGTTTTTCTTTCCTTTGGAATTTTATGATTCGTAATCGTATTTCTTTTTTGATAGATGGATGGATTTTTCTTCTTTTTATAAGAACTTCTTCCCTGATGACTGATCCACTGCACATAAAGTTCTTCTTTCATTCTCTCGTCTTTATTGATCCGATTTAAGATTTCTTTTACAAATCTTTCCTGCTCTGTTTGCGATAATCCAGAAAGAAGTTTCTTTCCTGGATGCCTTGCATCATGATTTTTAATCAACTGTAAGATTTTTTGTACGGTAAGAAATGTCTTTTTTCCTTGTTTGACCGCCTTGACTCCAATTCTTGCTCCTTTGGATGTCACATATCCTGCAACCATTAAGCCCTGAACCATCTCTTTTTCCATTGGATCATCTGTTTTTTTGATTCCATCTTTGATCGTATTTTTTACAAAATGTTTTCTTGCTGTTGTTTTTAACTCTGACTTCTCTGTTTTATTTAGCTTTAGTTCACTCTTATGTGTTTTTAGCTTCATCCAATCTCCTACCTTATTTCCTCAAAACTGTTGGTATTATAAAGTTGATACAACTTTTTCTCTGCCTCTGTTCCATTCTTTCTGTCCAAATAATTATTTAATGGCATAATATTTTTCCCAAACTTTAATAATCCTTGGCCATATTCACTGTTGGTAACATAGCTTAACTGGGCATTGGTAATATCTACAGTACGAAGTAATGTTTCTCGATCCGTTGGTGCCTGCTTTGCAAGATAGACAAATTCAGAGTTGGCCAACATTTCTTTTCCTTCTTCAGATCGTAGAACTGTATCTACATTTTGTGTAATCCCAGTACAGATTCCCATATACTGTCGGTACTCCTTCCAAAACTTCTGCAGATATCCGGCAGAAAACGGATCAAGTAAAAGGTTATGAATTTCATCGATATAGATTCTTGTTGCTTTTCCAAGTTTATAGTTTTTCTTAATTCTTGCTTTGATATGCTCCAATGTGATCAATAATCCCATTCCTCGTAGGGCTTCTCCAAGATCAGCTAAACCAAAACCGACCACTCTACTTGACATATCTACATTCGATTGATGGGAAAAGATATCCAGTGATCCACTGACAAATCGTTCAATTGACAAATTTAGAGTCTGTGCTTCTTTTTCTGGCATTCTTTCCAATTCTTTTGCAAAGTCAACCATCGTCCTCTGTTCTTTTTCTGCTCCTGAAATAATTGCTCCATACATCATTCGAACGGCACGATCGATCAGAGAACAATCAACTCCACTTAAATTTCCCATCGTTGCCTGCTGGCAGATTCCATAAGCAAGGTCTACTTTTCCACCGATCACTTTTTCTGGACTCCTTTTTAATTCTTCCATATTTACTTCAAATGGATTGACATAAATATCACTACTGGATGTAATATTTAAAAATTCGCCTTTCATTAATTGGCAGACATCCCGATATTCATTTTTCGGATCTAGCAGGAAAAAATCATCTTCCGAACCGATAAAAGTTTGTACAATCTCCCCTTTATTAAAGAAGCTCTTTCCAGATCCTGATGTTCCAAAGACAAAGCCATGTGGATTTTGTAAATTTTTTCGATCTCCACGTACAATATTCTTTGAAATCTGATTTACTCCATAAAAGCAGCCTTCCTGGCACATTTCCTGTGTAGAAAATGGGACAAGTGAAGCAACTCCATTGGTAAGCATTGCTCTTAATGTCTTAATCTGACGAACTCCGATTGGTAATGCAGTATTTAATCCTTCTCTTTGCTGACAATACAAAGTTTCTAAAACAATCCCAAATCGGCTGGCTGCATTGATCAATGATAAGGTATTTGATTCTAACTCTTTCTTTGTATCGGCTGTTGTAATGATCGTGACACTGGTATAAAACATTTCCTGATCCATCTTTTGTAAAGAATTTAAGACACTTTCGACCTCATCATGTTCCTGACGTTTCTCCCATGTAATATCTGTGGAAAATTCGCCTCTCTTGTTTCGCTGACGTTGCTGTTTTGAAATATCTCCTTCAACACCCATTAGTTTATTGGCAACAAATTTTGCGGAAACCTCTTTCGGTACTGGGATTACATCCACTGTAAATGTCAGATGTTGCGAAAGATCCATAATATCTCTTACAAAGTTATCTAATAATCCCGAAGGAAAATCTTTTACAAATAAAACTCTTGAAAATTTCCCCTCATCCTCAATAAAATCTTCCTTATAAGAAAGCTTCACATTACAGATAGTGTTGAGATAATTCTTGCCTTTCTTAATTTCATCCCATGTTAATTGAAATTCTTCTTCCTTACCCATGCGATAAAAATCATGCAGCGATTTTAATCGATCGATGGCATCCATAGCTGTTAATTTACTCCCAAATCTTCGAAATGACTCTTCCAAATCATTCTCTAATGTTCGATAATATTCCATCGCTTTCTTATAATCTTCGGTCTGATGAAGAATCGTAAGGATCATATCCAATTCAATTCCTTGTTTTCCTTTTGAAATTCTGTCATCCAATAGTTCGTTATAAGTTTCTCTCCATATGTCAAATTCGTCATTCTTCAGATCAAAGAGTGTCGTTTCTCGGAACTTTTGCATGTCTTTGTTCTTATTTTGTAAGGTCCATTTAAAACTAGTTCCCATCGAATTTAAAAATTTGCACCAGGATAAAATCTTTCCTTCCTTTTCTTCCTCATCTAAAGTTGCAAAAGGAACATCCTCAAACCGATAAGCCTTACTATAGGAAGCTTTTTCTCCCCTTTTTCTTCTTTTCGGAGTATGACAAAACACTCCATTCTTTGCAATGACCGTAATGTCTATCGTCTGTTGGATATTTTTTGGTATTTTATAGACTGGAAGATCTTCTTTGGTTAGCTGATCAATTTCTTCGTATTCAAATAATGGCATTCGTTGATTCCTCCATAAAAAAATAGATGGGACTCTTATGAGTCCCACCCGTTGATCTTATCGTTCCATCTTTTTTTCTTTTTTATGATTTAGAAATGTTGCTTTCTCTAATTGAAAATCTGGGCCTTTTACCTCATACACTTCATTTGATAAAAATTCTGATGGCTCTACAACTTGATAATTTACCTCTAATACTGCTTCTTTTAAAGCAAATAAATCCAATGGTTCTTCTACAAAACTCTGATCCACAATCAATACTTCATGGATGGAACTTGGCAAAACGTAATACCCATTTGGAAATTCCTTTTTTAAATCTTCCTGCACCTGTGGATACAAAATTGTAGATGCACCATTTAACCCTTCTTTATTACTTAATGAATAAACTGGCAATGCATCATTTTTATCGACTCTAATCTCATGTCCTGGTGGTATTTGTCCATTTTTTTGAATACCTTCCGTAAGGGTTGTAAGATTTTGAAAACTTACAGGAAATACTTTTTCTGTATTTTTCATAGACAACTGGTACAATTGTTCTTCATTCAATCCAATACTGTTTGCAATTTCATTATTAATCGCCACACTTCCCATTCCAAATTCATTTTGGAATGCGATCAAGCGATACTCTATCAAAAAGTCTCCTACTTGCCGACAAGGACAACTAGATAACTTATTGCGGTTTTTTTCTGCATTTACCATTCGAAAGAAAATCCGATCAGTAAATGAATCCATAAATTTTGTACTAACACTATTGGAAAGTTCACTTACCGTTTCCTGTAAAAAAGAATTAATACTTGCATCACCTTTACAATATTTTTCATATAAATCTTTAAAGTAGACCATCACTGGCATATCCACTAATGCACCCGTATCTTTAAAAACTAATCCTTCTATCGGAACTCCATTATTTTTTTGCTGCCATGTTTTTGAAGATACCACCATCTCCTCTGATACATATTCTCTTATATGAAGCTCTACATATTGAGTGAACTGGCTATATGTCATCATTTGATGCTTCCTCCTTCTTTCGTTCTTCAATTTTTTTGGAAATTTCACTGAAATATTTTTTCTTCTTTTCTGGATTTCTTACTTCTACTTCAATTACCATTTCTTCTTCCTGATTCATAAAAGCTCCTTTCATCTTTCATCAAAAATGAGGTATCAAAAACTGATACCTCATTCTTACTTTTTGTTATTTTTTCTTCTTTTTATAGATAATCGCTGCTGCAATTCCTGCAAGGATAATCGCCACTGCATATGGAGTCGCATTCGTCATATCCCCTGTTTTTGGCATACTGCTATTGGTTCCATGATTGCTAGAAGATGTAGATGGTGTTGAAGTTTCTGGTGTTGCTTTTGTTGCATTTGGTACTTCAACAGTTACCTTGGCTTCTCCACCATTGATTCCTTCTCCATTTACATCGGCTTTATTGGTTAATGTTTTTCCAAGTGCTCCCTTTAAGACTTTTGCCTCATAAGTAACAGTCACTTCTTCTCCATATCTTAGTGTTGGGATTTTTACTTCCATTTTATTGCCATCCACATTGATGGTATAATCTGCAATACCCTCTACCTTAATACTGTTTTCATCTAATTTCATTCCATCTGGAATCTGATCTCTGATCACCACATTTTTTGAAATTGTATTTTCTTTTTTCAGTCCAACTTTTACTTTATATTTTACTGTGTCTCCCACTTTATACCTCTTCTGATCTGCATCTTTCGTGATCGTAACATCCTGTTTCTTTACATCCACTGTATTATCCGCTTCTACTTCTTCTGCATTATCCCCCTTTGTGATCGCAGTATTTTGATAAGTTCCAGTCTTTGTAAAATTCACCTGATATGTTACCTGCAGTTCATCCTGGCTTGTCATATTTCTTCCTGTTTCGATTGAAAACTCATTTGCATTTGCAATAATCTTACAATCCTTTGTAATATCTTCTTTATTTAATATAACTGCAATGCTATCTGGAATGATATTGATTCCATCCCCTGTTACAAAGTAATCTTTTACAACTACATTTTTTGCTGTTGCATCAGATTTCTTTTCTTTAACAGTTAAAGTATAAGTTCCTGTATTTCCGACTGCATATTCGTGCTTGTCAGAAGATTTTTTGATGCTCAATTCTGGTGTAATTTCTTTCACTTCTACCACATTGTTTGCCTGATCTTCGTTTGTATTATCTGCCTTACTTACTGCAGTATTGGTATACTGTCCTTCTTTTTCAAAGTTTACCTGATAATCGATGACCAACTTATCCTCATCAGTAAGATCTTTTCCAGTTTCAATCTTAAATTGATTTCCTTCTACATTGATCTTGCATTCCTGTGTGATATCTTCCTTGTTTAATAAAACTTTCAGGCTTGATGTATCATATTTCACACCTTCCTGCTGTACAAAAGTATCAGTTACAACAACATTTTTTGCAGTCAGATTTTCTTTTGTCTGTTTTACAATCAACTCATAGGTTCCATTTTCACCAACATTGTACTGTGTCTTATTTGATTTTTTCGTGATTTCTAAGGTAGGTGCTTTCATTTTCACATCGGCATCATCCTGTCCACCACCAGATGGTATCAATTCATCGTCCTTGATCAAATCTCCGTTTGTATTTTTTGTTGCTGGAACACTGAATGTATTTTTCAGATCTGTGGATAATGCTGCCTCATCTGTGATCGTAGCTTCATAGGTAACAATCATCTTATCTGTCCAATTGGTCATTTCCTTATATGGAGAAATTCCGATACATGGAATATCTGAATTGTTCATATTATATGGTGTCTGAATACTAAATCCTGATCCATCCTCTGCATAAGTAATATCAAGATTACTTGTTACATCTTTTCCTGCAACTAAGACTGCCACAGATCCTTCTTTGATTTCCAATCCTTTTGATTGTACTTCATCTTTTAACAGTAAATCTCTCATAAAGGTTCCAGGATTGCGATTGGTAATGACTACCTTGTATCCAACACTGTCTCCCACTTTATATTTGCTGCTTGGTGCTGTTTTTTCTACATCGATTTTTGGAGAATTTACATAAACCTGCTTTGCATCTTTCTTTTCTGGAATACCTGCAGCAATTGTTGTGGCCATATTATCAATTACAGTACCATTGCTGGCTGTCAATGCTTTTGCATCATACTCAATGGTGATCGTTTTTCCAAATGGTAACGCATAATCTCCTTTTGACTTTAGAACCCATCCATTGCCAACTTGCTCAATCGTATAGTTTTCTGCATCGATTCCACTCACTTTTACACTAGAAAAGTCAAACGCTACAGAATCTGGAAGAGATTCATCTCGGATCACAAAATAAGCTGTATCTGCTTCCTCATTTGTGTTGCTTACTTTCACGGTATAATGAATGATATCGTTAACCTGATGTTCATAACGATTCACACTTTTTACAATGTTAAGTCCTGGTGTCTGATCCATTGTTGTGCTTAAATGAATTTCTGTCTCTGGACGATTTGTGATAGAATTCACTCCATTGATTTCCACATAAGCCACATTATTTTCTTTTAAGACTGTCTTATCTTCAGAATAATGTCCATGTTTTTCCCAGGTTTCTTTCAATGTCTGCATTTGTTCTTCCGTTACATCGGTAGGAATATCCATCTGCACATTGATCTCCATGGTATACGCTGCATTTTTATAGAAGTCTTTGTTATTTTTAGGATCTTTTAAGGATGCCACAACATGATTTCCTGCTGTTGTAATATCAAACCATTCTGATACATCATTTCCCTGATCATTGATGACTTTCACAGAATTGATCTTCATACATTCTTCAATCTCATCACGGAACACAAAGCTGTCATAAGGTTCTGTGGCATTTTGAGCAATCTTTTGTGTGACTGAATAGGTCCAGTTACTTCCAAGGTCTCTCACATTATTTTTTATAACCTTTGATTCATCCTGATCAGAAACAGTTTTCTTTGGTCCTTCAATGTTTGTCTTTACCTGATTTGTTGGAAGATTTTTTCCATCGATGATGGTCTTTGCGCTATTATTTTCGGTAATTGTATTTTCTGTTTCTTTGTAATGCCCATGTTCTTTCCATGTATTTCTGAGTTCTTCCATCTGGCTTTCTGTTGCACCGTCTGGAATATTCATCTGCACATTGATTTTTAATCGATATACCGTATTTTTATAGAAATTGGCATTTTTACTATTCTTTAGTTTCGCTACAACTTTATTTCCACTGCTTGTAATCTTAAACATAGAAGTTACATCTGTGACTTTCGCCTCTGCATTTTCTGCTTCGACTCGAATGGAATTAATTTTCATGCAACTTTCTATCTGATCTTCAAAACTGAAATTATCATAGTAAAAATTGGATGGCATGTTAGATGGAATAGACTGTTCTACGGTATAAGTCCAATTTCCCCCTAGATGTTCTACGGTGTTTTCTTTCACATCTTTCTCATCTTGATCTGTAACGGTTTTCACTGGGGATGATGGCTCAAACTCTGTCATAGACTGTCCTGTTCCTACATACTGTTCCTGATTTGTTGGTTCTTCTGGTTTGATACGTCCAAAGGTATAAACAAATGAATTGTCTTCAAAGATAAATCCAACCGCTGTTTTAGCTTCTCCGCTGTAATTGATATCATTATCTGCATAATAGAAATTTTTATTTCCATTTTTTAAATAACTTAATGTTGTATTGTTTGATACATACTGCCCATCAATCTTTGATGCCGATACACCAATGTACTGTCTGGTATCAATATCTGTAAGAGTAACATTGGATTTCAAAGTGACTTTCTGACTGGTTCCTGCTTTATAAAAAACATTATTCACTGTCATTTCTTCAATGCCGATATATACTGCATCTGTGATTCCTGATCCTAATGCAATATAACCATCCTGATTTTTATATTTCTCAATTGCTGTGATTGTTCTTACAAGATCAACCTTGACCCAATGTCCATTGCTTCCATCGGAATTGCACTGATAAACAGTCAAATCGGAAATCTTAATCTGAATGTTGTTTGCTGTATTCTTACTTGTCTTAAACCAAGTATATTTTTTCATAAAAGCCAGCAATTCTAAGTCTTCACCATTGAATTTGCTTGGAGCTTCACACTTTGTTCCTTTGGTTACGGTTACTTTCGTTGCACTTGTTTTTTGTAATTTGAATCCATAAGAGGCATCTACTTTCAGTGCCTTACTTTTATCCGATTCATAACTGGAGAATCGATGTGTCATCTGATCTCCATTTTTATCGGTATTTTGCCATTTATTTTTTGTACTATCATTCTCTGTGATCTTATAAGCATTTCCCATACTCGTTTGTGCAGAGACTTGCTTTATCTGATTCAAACCAATATTATTCAGACACATTACAGCCGTCGCTATAATGCATGCGATTTTTCTCGAAATTCTTTTTAATTTCGATAAGATATTGTATTTTTTCATGTCTTCTTCTCCTTTTTAATGCATTAAAAAAGCACCTCTTTCGGTGCATTGTTTCTGATCTGTATGTATGGTGGACCACGCTGACACATGATTTTTCCTCCTTTTGGGTACAAAAAAGCAGATATACTAAAAATATATCTACTTTTTCGTTTCCTTATTGTATTTGTGGTGCGATTCCAATCTTTCCTGCCATCAACTGTTCACTGACTGCATAATAGATTACAGGTTTTTGATTTTTATACCCTACAATCTTAATCCCTAAATATGACAAATCTCTGGAACTTTTATAGGTTGGTGCAAACTTTCCTGTCTGCCCGGACTTAATTTTTCCTTCATAAGTTGTTGGATCATTACAATCTGGTGTTGGGGTATTGCGTAGATCACCTGTTGTTGCTGTGATGTAATACAATGTGATTCCATTCTTTGCATGATACCATTGCCACTGATTATCACTTTCCGTATCCATATAGTAACTGATCCAGCCATAATATCCTTGTCCATGACCACTTGTTGCATTCATGAATGCACGTCCACTACTTGTTTCAATGATTGTTTTTGAATCATCATATTCCATTCCTGCTTCATTCATCTGCTTTTCTACTGCAGATAAATGAATCGGATCATCAAAGCCTGGAACTTTTCCTGTATATTTCTTTCCATCTGCTGTTGTATACTGTGCTTTTTTCGTATTTTGATCTTTTTTGTTGCTCTTTTTATTGTATGCACTATATTTCACAGATTTTATATATTTTCCTTTTTTATTATACAAAGATATTTTTGCTGTTGCATTTCCTGCCGGTCGTTTCATCTGAATCTTAAATGAACCTTTTACTTTGCTTGCTTTTGTTTGATAGCTTTTATGATTCATGGTAACTTTAATTCGATATCCTGGTCTTGCATACCCTTTGATCATTTTATTTTTTGTTGAAAACTTTTGAACCTTTATGGATTTTGTTAATACATGGATTTTTTTCTTTGAAATATATCTCTTTCCTCGATATACCTTAATATAAAAGCTCTTTCCAACACTTTGTTTTGGAATCCTTAAGCGGAAATTTCCTTTACGATCTGCTTTTGTTTGGTACTTTTTTTTCCCAATCTTTGCTTGGACCCGATATCTCTTTTTTGTTTTTCCCTTGATTACTTTACTGTTTTGATAAACAGAATTCACTTTAATCTTCTGATTTGCTGCACAAACATTGATCGGCACAGCCATACAAAGACACATTACTAAAATAAAGAATCGTTTCATATACACCCTCCTAATTCTTATTTTGAACATCTGCTTTTAAATAAAGAAATTATATCACATATTTTTACAATTTCCAAACTTTTTTGAAATTTTTTCCTATTTTGTTTCATATTCAATTTCAAACTGACTTTCCTGATTGGTTAGCTTGGAAGGTGTTTTCTTTTTTTCTGCTGTTGTCGTTGCTGTTTCCTGCTTTTTCTTTTTGTATGTAGTACTCTTTGTAGGTTTTGTCTTTTTCTCCTGTGTAGATTTTTTTCTTACTGCAGTTGTACTTTGACTGCTCCTTGTTCGGTAAGTCTCTGTTTCTTCTTTTCTTGTGATTCTTCTTTCTGTCGTTGTATCCTTTCTTATTTGTGTTATCTTTTCAACCTTTGGTGTCTGTCTTGTTGATTGATCGATTGATTTTTTCTTTTTTTTTTCTTTTTTTTGCTTTTTTTGTTCCGTTGTTGTCTTTTCTTGTTGTCTTGTCGTTGGTTCTTTTTCTGATTCTTCTTTTGATAATACCTGTGTACGAATTGCTTCCTGTTTTCCCTCTGCCTCTTGCTTTTGTTTCACTTTCTGTGGAAAAATCGTCATGGCTGTCATGAAAATTCCAACAACAATCCCAATGCGCATTGCCATCTTGATCATCCTTTGTATTGGAAATTTCACTTTCTTCTTTGGAATATCATGTTCTTGTAATTTTTTCATAGAAATCTCTTCTTCTAAAATTTCTAGCACACTTTCTTGTGTTTCCTCACTCTGATAGGTAAGTTTTTTCATTTTTTTAAGTGCATACATTTTTTTCTGATATTCCATTTCAGACATTCCATTTCGTTGATGGTTTCCAATATATATAATGGCAGATGCTGGAATCACACCACACCATCCGGCAATGAACAGATCAATATGCAGCAATAACCCTAATGGCAGTATGATAAGGACACAACATAAGCCTCCCAAAAAGAAAAAAAAGCATTCAGAAAGCGTATATCCTAAGAAGAAATTATGTTTGTATCTTCCAAAGTCTTTGTTGATTTCTATACTGATATGCTCCATATGTTCATTTCCTTCCTGTTCTATAGTCCAAGATTTTTTCGAACTAAGTTTTCTGCTCCTTTAGTAAGCCCTACGGTTAACGCAATCGTAAATGTTTTCTCAATTAAAACCGCCATCGCCTTGACTGTGTCTGAATTTCCTGTTTTTAATCCCAAATCCAACCCCGATCCGATAAATTTACTACAGACAAACAATGTCATGGAGATGGCTACTCCTTCTAACGCATAGGTAATCATATTTTGCAAGTTTGTTCTGGCTACATGTCCCATTCCTCCACCTGCCACACCTGCGATTGCTAATGCAGAAAATGGTGCGGATACATAAACTTTAAAGAATCTGGAATAAACCGTATAGATCATGACCATTGCAAGAACAATGACAACTACCAGACAGATAAATCCAAAGATTAAAAGTACAATGGATTCTATGGGATCGACTTTTTCAAATAGCTTTAACTGTGCTTTTGACAAACTCATTTTCTTGACCCCACCTGTTAAAACCTTTCCAATCAGCCATGTTGCTGCAGAAAAGATCGCATCAATAATATAAAACGTATTGGTCAATAGCCATTCTGCAATGGAAATTCTTGCAAACAACTTGATTGCCATTTCAATATTCATCTCACGTTTTAAATCCACTTGATTTTTTACAAGTCCCATTGCAAAGCATAAACTGACTGCAATCGTTCCGACTGTAATAAAATAGGGATTGATCTTTTGTACTGCTTTCCAGATTTCTCCGTCTTTAAACTGTGATGGCGATTCCGTCAAAAGTGCGTAGACACTTTTCATAAAAGTATTCCATACCTGAAATCCAAATTTCACAGAATCCGACATATCAATATCCGGCAAGATACTTGCAATCATCTGCTTTCACTCCTTTCAAGTTTCTTACTGTAATCCAAGATATGCTAAAACGGCTCCTACCGCACTCATTAAGATTCCTCCACCCATTCTCCATAGTCCAGAGGACATCTGCGAACTGTCATGGTTTCCCATACCTCTTCCTGCTTCTGCTACTCCTAGTGCTGCTTGAACAATTCCGTAGACAACTACTAAGCTGACTACCAAAGTTCCCAGTTTTTTAAGAGATGCCAATGGATCACTTTTTCCATCCGCATAAACATAACGTATAGAAAGTCCATAACTAAGTGTTATTAAATATGGAAGTTTCTTTTTGATTTCTTCTTTTACTTTTCTTAAATTTTTTTGTAACATCTTCTTCTCCTTTATGATTGATCACTAACTTGTAAAATCCGTTGTATTTTGATCTGGCATTCGATTTCTTCCTCATCCATTGCATCCCAAATATAAGACTTTACGATCTTTTCTGGGATTTCTGCTTCCACAGCTTTGACAATCACATCCATGTATGTCTTTTGAAATTGTGTTTTTGCCAAAATTTCTACTAAAGATAGATCTTCAAAATCTTCTGGAAGTCTTGCTTTCCACTCTCTTTTTCTCTCCTTCTCTTGTTGTTTTTGCTGTTCTTCTCCTAATTGTTCTGCCTTTTGTATCCATTCTTCGCTAGGAAATACATGTTTCCCTGTTTCCAATAACTCCATGATCATTTCATAAGTTAAGACAATCTCATTTTTTCTGATCTCTGAAACATCTTTCCATTGGATCGACTGAGATTTTCTATGAAAATATGGTTTTCCAAACAATCCTGATTGCTTTGCTCTTTTATGTTTTGTCGCATCCAGCTTTTTCCCTTTGATCGGATATTCGCCTCGGATCATCACAATACATTCTTTATTATCCATACGTCCAACTTCATCCGGGGTCATCAATTCTCTGCCCATTCGGTCTTCACTTTGAGAGCTTGATCCTGATTTTCCTCTGGTAACACTACTGCTTTTCTTCCAGATCGTCTGTTTTCCTAATGATTCTGAAATAAATTTTTTCACTTCTGGATCAGTACCGCCTAAAAATAATAAGGTATCGCAGTTCGCCAATAAGGTTCCTGCAGAATCTTTGTATAACGCTTTGATCTGTGATTTATCCTGAAAGATTGGAACAACACCAATATTCCTACTTCTGCAGGTTGCTTCAATATCAAGATAATTGCTTGGCATCGATATATTCTTAAATTCGTCAAAATAGCACTGCACAGGGATTGGCAGGTGGTTATTATATTTTCTTGCAGATGCATATAAAATCTGAAACATCTGCGTATAAAGCATTCCTGGCACGAAGTTAAAGCTTTTATCATCATCTGGAATCACAATAAACATTGCTGTCTTTGTTTTTTGATCCCTGACTCCATTTACCATCTTCCCTTCTCCCAACGCATATAAATCCATCTCATCTTTTTCAAAAATCTTCTGGATTCCTGGCGATTCAAATGGAAATAATCTGGAATGTACGGATATGATAACACTTCGCAAAGTGTCTCCTGCTCCTGACATAAATTTGTGATAGGTTCTTTTTGCAATATGATTATCATCTAGTGCCTGAAACCGATAATCCAGCGGTGACTTCGCTCCTTCTTCTTCCATTACCTTCGCTTCACTAATGATCATTAAAAATGTATGGAAATTTCTTGGAAGATATTGACGTTCTGCTTCATATAAGACATAAAAAAAGACCGCCTGCATAAACAGCGATTCACTCTTTTCCCAAAATGGATCTCCTTTTTGAGCACCCTTTGGTGTTGTATTATCAATGATATTCGATATTAATTTTAAAACATCATCGTCTTTTTCAATATAAGCAAATGGATTATACCCATCGGATTGTTCTGGATTGATCACATTTAATATTTTAATCTGATATCCTTCTTCCACTAAAACATTCGTATAATCTCGAACCGTATCTCCTTTGGGATCTGTGACTACAAAACTCATATTTGCCTGCATTAAGTTTGGACCAACAAATCGGAATGTTTTTCCTGATCCTGATCCACCTAAAACTACAATATTTCGATTTAAACCACATCGTTTATCCGTCATTAATGAAAAATCTTGTGTAAATAAGATATTTGCTTCTTCATTCTTATCACTTAGTCTTTTTCGCATTTCCGAAACATTTCCCCACTGGGCTGTTCCATACTCTTTTCCTATCATCATTGTTTTTCTACATAGAAAGCTAAGAATATCAACCACCAGAAAAATCATAATTCCGATTAGTATTGCTGGAAAACTTCGTTCATTATAATAAGAAGAAACTCGAAATGGATATTCCATGATCTGATCTAAATGTTGTTCAAACAGTTTCATTCCATTCATAAGAACATCTTGATTTTTTTGAAAAAATCCATCTAGCAGATAATTGACCATATAGCTTAGATATGCAATGATCGGAATACAAATCCACGAACCAAAGTTATATTCATTCTGGTTCATTCACTGATTCTTCCTTTTCTTTTTCTAAGTCTTCTGGTCTTTTCATGATGTATTCTCTCATTTTTTCCTGATAGGCTTCCAAAATGATTTCTTTTAATAAGTTGCCAAATTCTTTCGTGATTGGAGAACAGATACTAACATATTCGTCTCCTTTTCGGAAAGATGGCATCGTGATAAACATTCCTTCCACACTATCTATGATCCGAATACTGTTTACAGCAATCATATCTTTGATATTAATTGTTGCATATGCACAAAAGTTACCCGGCTCTTCTACTGGATATATCTTGACGGTAATATCTTCTTTCTTTATTTCTTCTTTCAAACAAAGCAAATGTTCATACTCTGTCTTAATCTTCTGAAAAATTTCCTCTCTGACCTCTCTTGTCACTGGAAATGCAATATTATGATACTCATGATCTTTTCGTCTGACAGAGGGCATAGATAGAAAAATTCCATGGGCTGATTTCATTAATTTCACACCTCGAATTCGAAAGCACTCATTTAGAATGATCTCACAAATTGCCAATGTATGATCATTTTCTTTGTTGATTAGCTGCATATGATTGATTCGAATATTCATTGTCTTCCCCTTTTATCTCTGTTTTGTATTCATCTTACTTGGTTTCTTCTGTGTAAACTCTGATCTTGTCACATCGTCAAAGTTTCGTTTTAACTGCATTCCATTCCTATGATAAAGACTTCGATTCATAGAATCATATACTGTATATTCCTTTTTTAAATCTAAGCGTCCAAGATAAGTCTTCTCTCCATCTGTTAAGATTAAATCCTTCATAGGAATTGAAACAAACTTATCCAATTCTCCTGGAATACGGAATGTCAATTGTGTTTCATCAGATAATTTTTTGTTTAGCAATTTCTTATTACAAGTGATCGCAACCGCATTTCCTTTTGCAAAATCATCTAAAAAAACTTTGTTTTTAAGTTCTTCCATATCGTTTTCTTTGGCTTGACTGGGAAGTTTTTGATTCGCTTCCTTTTCAAGATCAATATTCATCTCTTTTGCTAATGCATCTAAATCTTCTTCTGTAATATGATTCATTGCATAATCTTCCCAATTAATAATCTTAAAATCTTCCATAGAAAACTCTCTTTGATTACGTTCTACAATGGATTGCAATCTTAAAATATCTCTTTCATCAATGACAAACTCTGCGTATATATCATTTTTATTCAGATCTTGCAATGGACAATATGGAATTTCTGCTCAGTGCATCCAATCAAAAAACTTTTGTTGATCTGCTTCATTGATTCTTATCGGAATTTTTCTTTGAATCTGATCCATTGATACTGCTCCTGGCTGTCTTTTCCATGCATTCTTTATTTTCGGTGCTGTATACAATGCACTCATCTTCATTAATTTAGCCAATGCTTCTAAAATCTGTCTGGTTAATGTCACTCCCTTATCCACTACAAATGCCATTGCCTGTCCAGTCATCATTGCCATTTGAATTCCTTCCTGCATTTCACTCATGATCATCTTCCTCTCTGCTTTGATTTTTTCTTTTTTGGAATTATGTATTCTGCAGTTTCTTCCTTTACATTCTTTTCTTCTGCAGCTATTTTTGTATCTGAGAATGGTTTTATTAACTCATGTTCCCTAAAACTATAACTTTCTCCTGTTCTTCCACCAATAATGATATGATCTTTTACAAAGATTCCGATAAGCTCTCCCGCCTCTTTCATCCGTCTAGTCATTAATAAATCCTGTCTTGATGGTTTTACACTTCCACTTGGATGATTGTGAATTAAAATGATGGAATGTGCATTGGATAAGATCGCACTCTTAAAAATTTCTCTTGGAGAAGAAACGGTCTGGTTTACTGTTCCCATAGAAACAATATTGGCATTTTGAACAACCCCATGTGCATCCAGATTTAATACACACAAGACTTCTCGATCATAGTCTTTGATCTCATTTCCCAAGATTTCAACAGCATCCTGTGGTGAATGGATTGGTTTTTCATTATATACAATTCGATCCTGTATCAATCGAATTTGTACGATTTCAAGTCCTATTTCTTTTGTTTCCATCAACTTACCTTCCATCAAATATAATTTCCATCATTTGTCCTTCTTTGAGCTGTTCCACCTCATTTCTTAACTCTTCCATCTTAATGGTACGAATTTCTTTTTTATGTACGACACGCTCTAATGCATCATGTTTTTGCTGCTCATAATCCTGTCTCATACTGTCAATCCGCACTGATACATCATCCAAACCATATCCTTTTTCCAATAATGCCTGCTCTAGCTGCTCATAACTGGAATATCCATAAAAATTTAAAGCTTCATCATTATTTGAAGTCATAGTTCTCACCTGCTTTCTTTTTTGATTAAGTTACAAATGGCTTCCATCTTCTCGATTCCTATTCCTGGTATCATAATTTTTAATAAGTCTTCCTTGGAATATCCTTGTTCCAGTTTATCAGAGATAAAATCTATCTCTGTACTTTTTAGTTCTAGCAATGCTTCACTGAATTTTTCATCCATTTTGCATTTTTGCTTCTCATATTTCCTTGATCTTAAAACATTTTTCCACTTTAAAATTCTATTCTTAGGTTTTTTGTCCACATCTTCTGATGCCATTTTTTTATTTTTTGTATATTTGACCTGCAGATAGGCATAGATTGAAGAATCAATGCCTCTTTGTTTTTCATCTTTTCCTTTTACATCTTCCTCTAATTTGGACAGAAAAAAATCTACCAGCTTCTCTTCTGATAGATTGTAATTCTCAATCAAATATATACACGCATTCCAAAAAGTGGATTCAATCTCTTCAAAGTTATATTGGCTTTGATACCATTGACAAAAAGAACGGAATATCTCTATACACTGTTGCGCTTCTTGTTCATGTCTTATTCTTAATTTTTCTACTGCTTCTAATGAATTCACATAGCCATCCCTCCTTCAAAAAATGGTACAAAAAAAGCACGTCTGCTATACGACATGCTTTTTTTGCCTTGTTTTACAATTGTAAGTTTATCATAAGAATTGTTTCAGATTGTCCCATTTTTTAATGAAATACTATTTTATTTATTCACAATTTCAAAAATGATAGTTCCACTCACATTAACAATATCGTTTTTCTTATCTACATCATCTAAATGTAAATTCTCAAACCCTTTCATATGCTGCGCAACTATCCAACTCGGATCGTTCATAATTTTTGAATAAATATTAAAAAGATGTTGCCGATATTTTTCTAAATCCATATGAATATTCGGTCTAAAAAATTCACAATCTTTGCATTTAACTTGATAAATATCTGAATATATTTGCAATTGTAAAATCGTATCTTTATACTTATCAAAAAGTAATGGTATACATTTTATCTCTAATTGCTCAAATACTCCCTTATATTTATTAATATCAAATAAAATTTCCAATTTAATCTCTTTATTTTTGATTTCATACTTTGTAATTGGAAATTGTATGTTATCCAAACTACATAATATCTCCATATCATTTCCTATCTATATGTAAAAGTTATATGTGCATCCTGTGCAACCATAAATGTTTGTTTATTATCATATGTAGATGCAATTCCCGAAAAATAAGCTTTATATTGAGAACCTTTTTTTAATTTTGCATACATACTACTTATACTTTTTTGCCCTGTTTGTGTTCCTTTTCCACTTGCACTTACAGACCCATAGCCTTTTGCAACATCTGTTTTAGCTGTTACAATCCTTATATTATTTTACTTAGACACCTACTCCAATTTCTTTACTGACAACATTGCTGAAATTACATAGAGCAAAAGCAATACTGCATAAGATTCTATAGCCCATTCTAAATGAAAATATTCTTTTATCCCCGTAATTCCACCAAATACTGCCTGTATCACTGCATAGCTCAATGGGATGCTCAATAAAATTCCTATCATTCCACTATAAACAGATTGTAAGAATATAACTCCTCCTATTTTTCCATAAGGCATTCCTAATATATGCAACAATTGGTAACTTTCTTGCTTTTCCATCATGTAAACTCTTTCTTCTATCAAAATAATTACCATAGTTACAACTGCAGTTAACGTAATCAAAGTCATTCCTAATGCTTGTATAAACATCAAAAACTGTCGATATTCTTTCATTTTTGCTGCATGATTATCATAGTCAAAACCTGTCAAGTGCTTCTGATATTCTTGAATCTGCGGATCAAATTGTTCATATGAAGTTGATTTTTTCAAAAAAATCTGTATCCGAGAACTCGTAGGCAATATTTTCATATTATGAATTGTTTGATTTAACCCTATGATTGTATATGCTGTCGGTGGTTGAACCGAATTTGTAAACCAATTAATCCTTTGTCTAATAATTCCACCTATCTTAACCTGATATTTTGTACATTTTAAATTAGACTTTGCCTGTTGCTCATTAATATATCCTTTTAATCGGCTATCCTTTGATGTAATTTGTACGAAATCTAAGGTATCTCCTACCGAATACTTCTGATCCTTATATTGATTCTTTTTTCCTTGATACTGCCCCTTTGAAAGAAATGTCTGCATCATACCTCCATCACCATCTTCTTCCACCTCATAAGAAGGAACCATCAGCAGTACTTCTTCTCCTGATAATATTTTATCCATATGAATTGCTCCATCTGACAGTGATTGTTTCATCTTTTCCAACTCTGATTTTGAAAAACCAAAAAATTGAATTCCTCTGGTATTATTTGAGATTGAAAACTGTTTTGCGATACGATCATCTAATATCCGATCATTCATATATGTTGAAACATATGGATTTTCTGATTCCTCTGGCGCATTTAATAAATACAGATCATTAACTTCTAAATATGATTTCACTGACTGAATATCTTTATTTTTTTTCATATTATTGATCAGTTTATCGGGCACAATTTTTGTATAATCTGGAAGATGGAAAATTGAATCTTCGTTTGGAACTGCATAAAGTTTTATTTGACTTCCTTTTTTATCCGTGTAAGCAGTATCTGTCAATTCTTGATTCGTAAGAAATTCATAATCATAATCCTCTGACATTTTCCCATCAACCGCTCCAAACTGTGCCTGATATTGTGTAACATATAGATTAACTGATAAAAATAACGTGATTGTAACTGCGATCATTAAAACAATCATAACTAATTTTCGAATACGCACCTTAAAATATCGAATAGACAATTGAATTATTGTCATTTTTTTGACTTTCTTTGGTTTACTTCTAAATTTTATCTTTTGATCTGATTTTCGAAACAATTCCATCGGTGATAAATATCTAATTTTTCTTATCATAAATACCCACGCTACAATTGCAGCAATTGCTACAAACCCAAAGCTGAATATATAATATTTACTTATTATGCTTAAAACTAATACTGTTCCTGTTACCTTTGAAAAAATCCATAAAATAAATTTTGCTCCTGCTGTTCCAATCAGGCTTCCTAAGATTCCTCCTAGCGCAAATAATACGATTACTTTCTTTCCTATATATACAAAGCACTCCATCTTGGTCATTCCAAGGCATCTCAATATCGATAATTTTTCTCTCATTGCTTCTAAATAATATGAAAAAACATATAAATCCAGCAAAACTTCACAACCAATCATTAATACAATCAAAAATGTTGGTATTTCATATCTTCCGCTTGTATCTTGTGTTTTTTTATTTTCATTTGATATTAAATTTTTATGCTTTTGATAGATCTTATCTTGAAAATTTTTTTCGTTTTCTATCAATAAATGTCTTGTGTTTACTAATTTCTTATTTTGTAAAGAAGTATTCGATTTACTGACTAGAATTGTTGGAAATATTCCAGTTTCATCCTTTGAATGATTCCATGCTACAGAGTAATCATTTATAATTCCAGAAAGGTAATATTTCTGTCCCAAGATTTCAATAGATTTTCCTACTTTGTTATTCCAATGCTTTGCATAAGCTAATGAGTTACAAACTACAATATCTTTTTCCTTCTTAGGAAAAGATCCCTTCAATAAATGAATATTTCCCAATGTCTTTGCATTCTGATCCGCATATCCAAAAATAATATTTTTTTGATTTTCTTCATAATCAAATAATGTGATTGTCCCGATTCTTTTTACATATGGCTGATATTTTTTTGAAATTTTTTTCTGTGAAAATGATAGATTATCTGTATTTTGTTCTGCATGATATAAGATATGATCAAAATATCCATAGATATCTTCTGTTTGTTTTTGTACATTCTTTATAAATGTTCCAGAAACTATAAACATTAGAACAGTTACAAGAAATGAAAAAGAAATTGCTAATAATACAATCTTTGCTGATTTTTCTCTGCGTATTTCTTTCCATACCCATGAAGTATTTTTCATTTGATCACCTCATTTTTCCTCACATCCAATAAATCTATATCATTGATGATTTCTCCATCATCAATTGTAATCTCCCGATCTGTATAGTCTGCAATCTCCTTATTATGTGTCACGATTATATACGTCTGTCCAAATAAGCGATTGGTTTCTTTCATAAAACGAATGATTTGATCTCCTGATTGTTTATCTAAATTTCCTGTTGGTTCATCGGCAAGTATAAGATCTGGTCTTGTTATTAATGCTCTTGCTATTGCAACTCTTTGCTGCTGACCTCCTGATAATTGACTTGGATAAAAATCTGTTCTATCCTTTAACCCCAGTAAATCTAAAAGCTCTTCCTCATATGAATGATCATATGCTTTTCGTCCTATATCCAGTGGTAAACGGATATTTTCAAGTACTGTTAATTCTTTTAATAAATGGTACTGTTGAAATACATATCCAATATGTTGATTTCGAAACTTTGTCAATTCTTTATCCTTGAATTGATGAATTGATTTTCCATCAAAAAATACTTCTCCCGATGTAGGATTTTCAATTCCTCCTACTAAATTTAAGAAAGTAGATTTTCCAGATCCGCTCCGTCCTATCACTGACATAAAAGTTCCTCTTTCAATTGATATATTTACATTCCGAATGCCATATATTTTTTGATTCCCTTGTAAAAAGATTTTTGATAATCCCTTGATTTCGATAAAACTCATATTTACCACTTCCTCTCTTTCAGAAAATTCTAAGGGATTAATCATTGATTAATCCCTTAAAACTTAACTTTTAAAATTTAAAATTCATCCAGGCTGTAGATTCATGCTTTAATTTTCCATCAACATAATAATATCCAAAAGATTTTCCTTTTTTTCCTTTTAAATTTTTAGATTTTGATGTTACTGATGCACCTGTCCCTGATGCTCTGGATGCATAATATACTGTATTAGATCCACTTACTTGCCATGTAATTTGTGCACCTAACGTATGATTGGCTTTCTGCTGTTTTGTTTCTGCATAACAATATTTACTTGTTCCATTATTTCCATGAACAAACGTTATTGTATCCGCTGCAACATTAGTCAACATAGTCATTGATAAACCCAATATTAGAGTCATTGACGTTATTAATTTCTTCATATCTCTTACCTCGCTTTCTTGATAGTTAATATTACTATATTCTCATACGTATGATTTCTTTTATTATATAATTATCTATATATTATTGTCAACTATTACTTATTTTATCTATGTATTATTTTAAAAATAATTTGCAACCAGTAAACAGCTGCAAATATTTTCAAATTACTTGTATTTATTACATTGAAACATCCACCACATTTTTATTCGAAATCCTATAGGTAATCTTACTTCTTTGTGCTCTTGTCTCAAAAAATCTTGGATATATTCCTTTCCTGCAATTTTAATTGCTTCCTCAAATTTCATAGTTTTAGTTTTCCCTTTCTAAGTCTTCTGAACTCCTTACATATTCTTAAAGAACTTTATTAAAAAAAGGGAAGTATATTTGTTAATTTTTTCTTTTTTATACAAAAAACCACTTATTTCTAAGTGGTTTCTCCGGTTGAACAATATACTCAGCTGATGTGTCTGTCCATGGACTGTAGCTGTAATTGTATACACACTTAAGCAATGCTGACTCACAGGCCTAGCTCTATGGTATACGCCTTGTATTCTGTATTTTTTACTTCTGATATACTAATTTTTTATCTTCCTACAATAAATATTTATTTAACCCTAATCCAAAGTAAAAATTTCATAGATATTTTTAATATCTGATTTTTTTATATATGACAAATGTGATTGAATTAAATCATAATCTTCACCAGAACTCATTATTTGCCCTTTACTAATATTTGATAAGATCAAATCACATCTATTTTTATATTCAGTTGGTTTAAACAGCACTTTATTAACCGAACTAGGCATAACATATTGGAAATCATTAAACTCCTTCCACAAAATTCTAAGGGATTAATCGTTGATTAATCTTAATCTTTCAATAGCAATATATATCTTGGAATTTTCTGTTTTTAGTTAAATCGAAAAATACGTTTTATTTTTCCATTATTTAACTCATAAATTTTACTTTTTAATAATGATTCTTCATTTGCTTTTTTCATTATACATAAAGTACGTTTTTTATATTTTACAGATTCTCCAATTACATATCCTTTTTTGTCAGCATATTTCTTTAATTTTTTAGGTGTTTTTACCGTTTTAGCCAAATATTTTTGTGATATTCCATTCTCTTTTTTTATTGTTTCAAACTGATTTCCCTTTAAATATTTTACCTGATCTTTATTAAAATCAATTAAAATACTCTTCAAATTTTTATTATCTTTTGCATGAACCCCTTCATTTTTTTTATTCGTATAATATTCATTATAAATCAAATATTTTTCTCCATTTTTTGATGGATAAAATTCTGTAGATTCTTCAGAATAGTAATAATTCATTTTATATGGTAATAAATCTACAATTTTTTGTATTTTATAATTTCCATTTTGAAGACCTAATATCAGAAAATAATGACTAATAGTTGCTGTTATTTTCTTATCTGTTACTTGTATAATAGAAAGTTCTCTCCAATCCTCCTTTCCTATTCCACCATAAAATTCTGTTTTCTTACATTTTTTTAGTTTTTCTATTTTTTCTATTTTAGCATTATTCTTATTCTCATGATTCTTACTCTGTTGCACATTACCTTTTTGGCAACCTACAAAAACAATTAGTAAAAAGAGAATTATACTTATTATCTTTTTCTTTCTCATATTTTTCTCTTCCTCTCTCGTTATTTATAAGAACCTGAAATTTTTACATATACTGTTTCTTTTGAACTCCATTTTTTAGCACTTAATGGATAATCCCTTAGCATTCCTGACTTTCTATTATCTGAATGTTGACAAATTAGTACATCATATTTATACTTCCATGGATCCTTAAATCCCCAGCTGTCTACTTTATATCCAGTAACAATTACAGTATGTGTCACTGCACTTTTAGGTTTCTTTTCAATTAAATCTGCAAGCCCAATATCTTTAAAAGTTGATTTTGACGCTTTTAAACCTTTTGTTGATCCAGATCCTTTATTATTATTCCAGTATTTATAAAATTCATTTGCCCCTCTCCAAGTTGAATTCAATTTATACCATTGATATTTTCCTACATTATCAGCTACTATACCTCCTGCATATAGACATTGTGATGTAAAATTAGTACAATCCGCATAATCTTTATCATTATAATCTGGTTTTCCGTAAAATGGATAATTTTTATTAGGTGTTTTTGCATATTTTCTTGCATATGTCGCAGCTGCTTCTCTATCATATTTTTTAAATTTAAACTGTGCTGCTCGTGTTTGAACTTGTTTTACATTTTCTTCATTTTCTTCTTCGCTGTCATTTTCTGATTTAATTTTTTCTAATTCATTTTTTTTATTTAAAACCTCTTCTTTGGTTTCTTTTAAAATCTGCTCCTGTACACTTTCTAGTTCATTATTATTTACACTTCTAACTTTTTTTGCTGTATTAGAACTCTGTTCAGCAAACAACTCCTTAAAGTCACTATTAAAATCATCATCTTGTATTTTCCATTCATTATTTGTATAAATCAAAGTTAAATCATGCTCCGTAACTTCTTCCGAAACAATATCTGGTGTATCATTAAATGAAATTTTTTCCTCCAAAAGTACTTCAACATTAGCTTTGTTATTATCTATATCAATATTATTAATTTCTACTTTTTGATCTATCTTCTTAAATCTCAAATCTCCTATTTGTAATTTTCTATATTTAATTAATGTGTCCAATTCGTAATAATCATTATCATTTAATAAATAATTTTTTATTGAATCATCCATTTGTAATTTTGATAACATATCCATACGTTTTGCAAAATAATTATTTGTAAAATTAATTATCGCTTCTTTATCGTTCTCTTTGGCTTTTACTTTTACAATAAAAATATTGCTCACACATAATATCATTATTAATAAGATTGTAGCCATTTTCTTGCCTGATAAAATAATTTGATTCTGTTTTTTTTCTTCGTTATTTTTCATAATGAGCCCTCCAATCTACTTATCTTTTCCTTAGCACCGTTTTCCTCAAAATTATATTCTTATATCATCTCCTTCTTAATATATTTTTAATTACCTTGTGTTCTATTTATTTCATTATATAGTTATATATATGTTATTGTCAACTATTACTTATTTTATCTATGTGGTATTTTAAAAATAATTTGCAACCAACTAAAGCTAGTTGCAAATCATTATCAAATCACTTATATTTGTTACATCGAAACATCCACCACATTTTTATTCGAAATCCTATAGGTAATTTTGCTTCTTTATGCTCTTTTCTTAAAAACTCTTGGATATATTCCTTCCCTGCAATTTTAATCGCTTCCTCAAATTTCATAGTTTTCCCTTTCTAAGTCTTCTGAAACTCCTTACATATTTTTAAAGAGCTTTATTTTGAAAAAGGAAACTATATTTGTTAATTTTTTCTTTTTTATACAAAAAACCACTTATTTCTAAGTGGTTTCTCAGGTTGAACAATATATTCAACTGATGTGTCCATGGACTGTAGCTGTAATTGTATACATATAGTATCATTCCAACATATCAATGACAATTATTTAACCTATATCTTAACATTTCTTTTATATTTGCTTGCGTTTTCGGTAATCTTGCAAATCTTTTATTGTTATAAATTTCATTTGATACTGTTGTGCCAATTTTGATAATTCCTCCGTTCTCATCATTGTTCCATCTTCTCTCATAATCTCACAACACAATCCACATTCTTTTAAACCTGCCAATCTACATAAATCTACCGTTGCCTCGGTATGTCCGTTTCTTTCTAATACTCCATTTTTCTTTGCTTTTAATGGAAACATATGTCCTGGTCTTCGGAAATCTTCTGGTTTTGCATCTTCCTTAACACATGCAAGAGCTGTAATCGAACGTTCTACCGCTGAAATTCCTGTCGTTGTTGTAATATAATCGATGGATACCGTAAATGCTGTTTCGTGATTATCTGTATTGTTTTCTACCATCTGTGGAAGTTTTAATTTTTCCACATATTCCTCTGACATTGGCATACAGATCAGTCCTTTTCCATGTGTTGCCATGAAATTAATATTTTCTGTGGTTGCAAATTGTGCTGCACAAATAAAATCTCCTTCGTTTTCTCGGTCCTCATCATCTGTTACCAAAATAATCTTTCCTCTTCTTAAATCTTCTAATGCTTCTTCAATTGTATGAAACGTTACCATCTTGTTTCCTCCTAACATTGTTCTAAAGTTTTTGTTGATGATTTCTTTTATTGATTATCCTATACCGCCTCCATTAAAAAATGCCCTGGACAAAACGTTCAAGGCATAATAAAAATATTTGAATTGTTTATATATAAATCAATTGCTCTGGAATAAAAATATCCCAGAGCAATTAATCATAGTTAAAGAAACTTTTTCATGTTTTTTTCTTCTTTCATCCAGACTATACTGTCGGCTTCGGAATTTCACCGAATCATGCCTTGCGGCTCGTGGGCTGTACCACCGGTAGGGAATTGCA